>Ga0315316_10000913_pt1 | contig 20036 bp, 19 predicted proteins | sample M160m3416metaG_FD_203702 | JGI IMG/M metagenome (GOLD analysis project Ga0315316, IMG submission 203702) | Ammonia-oxidizing marine archaeal communities from Monterey Bay, California, United States - M1 60m 3416 | ecosystem: Environmental > Aquatic > Marine > Intertidal zone | place: USA... | reverse complement strand
AAGAAGAAAAGCAGAAGAGGCAAGGGAACACGAGGAGAAGGAGGAAGAAAAGATTAAAAGGGAAAGAGAGGAACGAGCGAGAGAAGAAAAAATAAAAAAGGAAAGAGAGGAAGTAAAAGAAGAAAAAATTAAAAAGGAAAGAGAGGAAGTAAAAGAAGAAAAAATTAAAAAGGAAAGAGAGGAAGTAAAAGAAGAAAAGAAAGAACACGCTCTCGCAGTAGTTAAGGAAAAAAAGTTAAAAGAAGAAAAGAAAGAACACGAACACGCTATTGTAGTAGCAAGGGGAAAAGCTCATGAAGCCAAAGAGGAAAAACTAGAAGCAGAAGAGGCTGAAAAATTAGCTGCGAAGAGAAAGCACGCCGCAACCAAAATACAGGCAATAGCGAGATCGCATGCAGCTCGTAAAAAATCACCTGTAAAAGGTCATCATGTGAAATCAGTACATGCCGTTGTTAAAAGTACTACCGCCACTCATAAGGCTGCTCAAAAATGGAAAAAGAAGGCGGATTTAAAAGAGAAGGCTAGCAAAAAAGCAGAGACAGCAATTGTACTTCACACAGATGCAGAAAAAAAGGCACATAAAAAAGGCACGCCCGCGGCAAAAAAAACAGAAAACGAGGCTGCTAAAAAGGCAAAAGCAGCTAAGGCAAAAGCAAAAACAGCAGAAGCGGAAGCAGAAAAAGCAAAAAAGGCACATGATAAAGCTCAGAATAATGAAAAGAAAACAAAAGCTTTTGATATAGCATACAAAAAATGTATGGATGCAGCCAAAAAAATGCCTAGTGTTGCATGTGGCGCGCAACTAAAAAAGGCGAGGTTCGCCATGCTTAAATCATGTCACCCAGATCAGAATCAGCATCACGGCAAGACTGCTACAAAAGCATTTGGTAGATTTTTTTCAGACGGCGATGATTGCTTTAAGGTACGCGAAAAATGCTGTGCTATGGGTCCTGGACAGAAGAAGGATGTGTGTGAGAGAGAAGCTGAGAAAGAATGTGGAGGTGTGGTTAGGCGTATAGCTGCGCATGGTACAGGAAAGAAGCATTGGGGTAAGCTTCGCAGCAATGTCGTAGGAAAAAAGAAAACAGAAGAAGAAAAGAAAACAGAAGAAGAAAAGAAAACAGAAGAAGAAAAGAAAACAGAAGAAAAAGAAGAGAAAGACGAGGACAAAGAGGAAAAGGGCAAAAAAGGTGAAGCTGAAAAAGAAGAAGAAGAGAAAGAGGCAGCTGCCAAGAAGGAAAAGGCAAAAAAACATTGGAGTAAACTCCGCCCAAAAGCAAAGGCTGTAGGCGCGTTGAAGAAAGGGGCGAAAGACGCTGCGAAGCGCGCCGATAAAGCCGAGCAGCAGGAAAAACAAAAAGAATCCTTCGATGCAGCATATGATAAATGCATGGATGCTGCTAAAAAAATTCCTACAGCTGATTGTAAAAAGGAACTCAAGACGGCATGGCGTAAGATGTCGTTAGCATGCCATCCTGATAAGCTCGTCGGGCACACCGATGCTCGTAAAGAAAGTATTGAAAAAGTCTTTAAAGGACACACACACTGCTATGAAGAGCGCAAAAAGTGCTGTGAAAAGCCTGAGGGTAAATTCCGCAATGCTTGTAATAAGACAGCGGATGCTGAATGTGGTCCAGCGCTCCGCCAAGCTGCTGCGCATGGTAAAGGAAAGAAGAGTTGGGACAAACTGCGCCCAAAAGCGCAGGCTGTCGGTGCGATGGCAGGACCGGCTGGGTATGGCGCCAAATGTGACCCCATACTTGTGGAGAGAGCCTTATGCCCGCAATATAAGGCAATACATCATATACAAGAAAAACGTTGTAAGGGTAATGCCAAAGAGGAGGAGGAGCTTAAAAAAATATATAAAAGTAAATTTGAGAGTTGTAGACAGGAAGCCGCTATATTTGAAAATCATGCAATGGTAATGCATAAGGGTTCTAAAACTTTACCCTTTGGAAAAATAGATGTTAGTCCAACAAATATCGAACTTCTCACACGCGACAAACATGTAATCGAAAAAATTAGTAAGAATAAAGTAGAAGGTATTTCTTTTCTTCGGGGCAATAGGGTTGAAATCACCTCTAAAATGCGCGGGGGACGTAGGACGCGCCGCCGGAGCCGCACATTGCGTAAAAGAAAGGTAAAGAAGCGTGGTGGCAGTAAAAAGAAAAAATCAAAGAAGAAGACAAAGAAGCGTCGCCAAAATAAATCGCGTAAGAAGACTAGGTCATCGCGGCGGCGAAAGAAATCACGCCAGCGCGCCGGCTCAAGATCCCGTAGTCGACGCAACACCGGCCCAAGACGGCGTTCTCGGCGCCGCCTCCGCGGAGGTGCCCCAGCACAGCCAATTGTTATAAGTTACAAACCTGAGGTCGAGGAGGAAATAGCCGAATTTAAGGCAAATCTTCACAAGCATAAATGGAGCGAGTTAGTTGACAAGCATCCACCACCGCCTCCTGAACCTACGCCCGATCCTACACCTGGACCTACGCCAGATCCTACGCCTGGACCCGGACCTACGCCCGATCCCACACCTGGTCCCGGACCTACGCCAGATCCTATGCCTGGTCCCGGACCTACGCCCGATCCTTTGCAAGATCCTATACCTGGACCCGGACCTTTGCCAGATCCTACACCTGGACCCGGACCTATACCGAATGATGGCGGTATGGGAGGCCTTGGAGGCGATGGAGGCGGCGGAATGGGGGGTCTTGGCGGCGACGGAGGCGGAGGCATGGGAGGTCTTGGCGGCGATGGAGGCGGAGGCATGGGAGGTCTTGGCGGCGATGGAGGCGGCGGAATGGGACCCGGTAATGTAGATGCATACGGAGCTGGGGCTGCGGGATCAGCAGCAGCGGGAGCCGCGGGGGCGGCAGGGGCAGCGGCGGCGGCGGCTGGGACGGGCATCGTGCCGGCTGGACCCGGTGTCGTGCCAGCTGTACCAGCAGCACCAGGTGTCGTGCCAGCTATACCAGCAGCACCAGGCATACCGACCACTCCAGCTACCCCAGGAACTACCCCCTCTCAAGGAGATGATACCCCAGCCGTCCCACCGGTAGTATGGGGTGGACCATGCGATGAGGAGCAAGAGGCGCAACAAGCATACAGATCTAATACCTGCGTCCCTGAAAAGGACCGCACAATGGTTGTTAAAATTGTTCTTCCGACAGAAGGCGGGATTGAGCGAGGAAGCGGTGGGGTTACAGCAACGCGCATGAGAGAACACGCCAAAGATGCGCTCACAATGACAGCGTCAAGACCCGGTAAACAACCAAAACAAATCACAGCTTATGCAGAGAAAATGCCCGATGCTAAAGCTAAAACCAAAGCTAAAGGTACAGCTGTTATAGCCAGACCAAAGTAAATTTATTAGTAATATTATTAATAAATTTATTGTCTCTTTCGCGTACGACGCCGATATCTTTTTTTGCGCGTTTTGCGTCTTTTACGCTTTTTATTTTTTTTTCGTCGCCTTCTGGTACGTTTTTTTCGTCGAGCGCCTCCTGATGCATCAGATCGGTACCCACTGCTACTGCTGCCGCTGCTACTGCTACTGCCGCTGCTACTGCTGCTACTGCTACTGCTGCTGCTACTGCTGCTGCTGCTGCTGCTACCGCTACTAACGCTGCTCGCACGACTAGGCGGATGAGCGCTTTCCTCTCCTTCCGATATGTCACTGAGCACCCTTTCAGTATGAAAACCAACAGGGGCTCCTGAACGCAATTGCTGAAGACGGGTTTGAACAAGATTAACAACTTCTACACTAGGAAATCTTACAACAAGCATAGTAGTATCGGACTCACTATCTATTGTATAAACAGGTGTCCTTTGTATTCTTTCCATCCAGCCTAAATTAAACTTGTCTCTACGGACCGACGCATCCGCAGGATTTGTTGCGTCTAAGTAAATATTAAGTGGCGGCACTTGCTCTCGTCGAGCATCAAAATCTTTGATAGTAACTCTCCATCCTAGCGGATGTCCGGTTCTCTCACTCGTAATATCTGTTAACAAATTTAAGGGGCGAAACTCGGTCGTATCGGCATTTGAAACTTGAAATGGCGGTCCGTATTCGCTGTAAACATTTATTCCTATATGTTGCCCAGCGGATTGTTTTCTCTCTATCAAATCTTTTAAACTCATTTGTAAATTTAGTGTTTCATTTGGATCCAAACCTAAGACTTCGTCCCAAATCACGCTACCATTAATATCGGGTAAATCCGAAAGTTTAATATCTCCAAAAATTTCGCCCATCGTTCGATCCTTTAGACCACTTTCGCGCCGACCGCTAGAAAGTTCTTTTCTAAAGTGAGTTGAATATAATTCCTCTTCAATAAAAGGGTATGGAATATAAACGAATTCACTACCGCCCTCTAAACGAATCATAATAGCCGGGCAATATTTATCATCATTGATGCAATGTTCAGTTTCATGGGTTGCACCTGGTGGAAGACCACCCTTCTGTTTTTTTCTTCGTCGCCGCTTTTTACCTCCCCCACGTGGTGTTCGCCGTGCCTCTCTCTCATATCGTCCCGGATGTTGTCCTGAACGTCTCAAGGACACCGCCCGCGCTCGAGATTTATGTTGTTGTAATGAAATTTTTTTCCGCCGCGATTCAAGAAGTTCAATTTCTAGCTTTTTTAGCTTTTCTTTACATTGCTCGAGGGCTGGACACGAGCAACCAGGCGCCTTCCCGAGGCGTCTGGCGTAGTGTTGTGCTCTTTCAGCCCGCGCGGACGCGGTCCAATACGCGCTGGAGGTAGGGCCAGCACTTTTGTTCATATATATATATATTAATTTTAAAAATAATATTTACATATCAAAGCTTTTTGAACGCCAGCGTTGTTCTGCGCCATAACTTTCGCGGCGAAATTCATTATTAAAATCCAATAATACCAATATTATACTATCTATCTTAGCATGTAAATCCTCATATTCTGGATAAGTTGTCTTCAATGTATGAATTCCCGGTATAATACTATTAATAAAAATAGTTGTTCGCTTACCCAATATAACAATGTCAGATTCTTTCTTTCTACGAATATAAGCGAGCTGTCTATCTAATAATTTTGCAAATTCTGTAAAATAAGTATCTAAATGAGTATATGTTTTTTTATGACTCTCGCCTTGCCACCAGCGCGCCCATGATTGGAAATATCCAGGTGCAATAGAATAAAGCACGTGTTGATGGACATCTTCCATAATTTTATGATTTATTTTCAACTTTTGAAATACTTCTATTTTTCTCTCACTCGTTGCCAATTCTTTGCTTAGTTCAGATATCGTTGACATGTCTATATATATAAATTATAAAAAAGGAATATATTGCGGCGAATCATTATCATACATCGTTACTTTAAAAGCATCATTATAACCTTCTACATAAACACTATCACCATTAAACAAACAATCACAACCATACTCATTTGTACAACTTTTCCCTTTGAGGCTTATAGGTAATTTTACACTATTATTCTTATCACTCATGGTATAATATTGCCATTTATTGCGATTTACATGAAGTGGGCGTCCCATAATTGGGAGAATGGTTTCAGCACCATTGATGCGAGTAAGAATTCCTACCTGTCGATATGCTGTATTTAATCCTCGTGTTTTCACATTAATAGGTATACCAAATGAACTTCTAAAAAAGGAAGTATCTCTCAATGGTGGTGCGTAAGGGTTTAATAAAACACTCGGGTGTCCTATAAAGCGCGGCATGGGAGGTGCTGGAGGCGGCGCAGTTTTTTGAATAACTATATTTGCAGCTGCTGTCTTATAACGCTGATTATTCAGATAATACATAATTGCTAAAGTTGCTAACACTATTAAAAATATAAAAGTCATATTTTCAATACATATTGTACCCTTGGGGCATCGTCTTGGCATATACATATACATAATATCTTTTTCACTATTCAGGTTTACTTAGTTTTACCCATCATTGAGCCAAATTTTTCCATTAGACCATTCAGATTCTCTAAATTTGGAAGGCTGCCGCCCATCATATCCATTGTTTCCTTAGCGCTTTTTAAGACCGGTGCCATACTATTCAAATTTTCCAATAATCCCTTCTGTTGCTCAACCAAGTTTTTCGTTTCTTTGGAAAGCCCATCAAGCCCCTTTGGTCCTAACATCTTGGTGAGATTATCGTAAGCCTTTTCCATTGTTGATGCATAATCGATTCGCTTACCGATCGCCGCATCTTCCTCTTGTTCTGTCGCAGGCGCCGGTTTGCTGACAGGTACATTCTTTTGTGTATATTTCTCTTTTTTCTTTTCGGCACTCGCTAACCCTTCCTTTTTCTTTTTAAGACCTTCTTTCTTTCCTTTATTTTTCATTCCTTCACGCACCTTCTTCTCGCGAACACGATCATTCGCAAAAGCTATATTAGTCGCCAGAATAGAGATTATCATAACAACAATCATATTTTTACTAAAGTAGCTTGAGAGCAATCCAATCACGCAGAAAAAGATTAACGAATCATAATCACCAACTGAAATGTATCCTACCACATTTGCCAAAGCAAGAAGAAGGACGCCATATAGAACATACTTACTACTCAATACTTTTTTTAGTTTCAGACCAGAAGCCATATATATATATGATGGACAAAAAAATTGATACTATAAATAGATACCTTAGCCTCATAAGATACTAATGGAGAAACCTCGACTTGCTATATGTGAGCTCACTCATCCGAATATTCATGGTACGTCTCTCAATTGGAGTGGGCACTTTCTCGTTACTTGGTTAATTAGTCTCTCTGAATTCAAGACCGGAGAATATACATCACTTTTAGATCTGATTGACTATAATCATTTCGACGAGGGCGATGGATATCCAGCGCACCCAATGATTAGGAATTACTGGGAACAGGTGTTGGCAAAGCGATATCATGATCTACAGATCATAAAATCAGAATATTTGAATACTGGTGAATATATAGCTATCCTTAAAACCTGTTGGCTCCGTATATTTCAACGACGTTGGAAAAATATTCTTCGCGATCGGAAGAAAGCGCGAGAGAAAGCAGCTAAATTTCTATACTATCGCGAAATAAAAGGCATGTGGCCTTCGAACTGATTAGCGGTGATGTTTAGTGCGCCGACGACGTCTGCGATGCTTGCGGCGTCTTGTTTTATGTTTTCTTTTCTTTTTATGTTTGGTTTTACGTTTTTTCTTACCATGCTTCTTTCTGCGCGATTTTCTTCTTCTAACGCCAGTTGGTGTCCAACCGCCTTGCTGTCCCCCACTCCCCGCCGCGCGGAAAGCAGCTGCCGCCGCCGGGTCCGGTGGACCTGCGTGCTGAACACCGGGGGCTGGTACACCCGCTGCCGGCGGTGGCACCCCAGGTGCTGCTGCGGCGCGCGCAGCCATCTCCGCCCGAAATTGCGCACGGCGAGTCGCCTCGTCTGGTCGTGGCAATACTGCACCCCGCTGATACGCATAATTTGCATCTCCGGACGCCGGCGGCGGAGCATAAGGATATGGCGCCCGTGTTGCTACCTCAGCAGCTCCAATGTTACCATGTAACTCATCGTCGCCGCGAATATCAGGTGCTTGTGGTCCAAGAGGTTGCCCTGCATTCTCGCCGGCCGGACCGGCAGCAGTCCATTGTGCTGCCATACCCGCATCACCTGGTGGTGTAGCTGGAGCAGCAGCGGCATTTTGCTGATCAGCCGGCAACATTGTAACAAGACGTTGAACTTCTGTATTCCATGCCGCTATCGCATCTTGAAGGGCGGCTAGTATATCATCTACGTTTAAGCCTGGATGTTGAAGCAAATCTACCAAGGATCTTAATAGGTTTTCGCTTAATGGGTCCAACGCTTCTATTACACCGCGGCGCTCTGCAGCTAATGCATCTGCTATCTCTGCGCGACAGGCGGCGGCGGCAGCATCACCTGCGCCGTCGCCGCCATGTTCAATGGCTGCTTGGATCTTGGTTACAACTGCGCGCATAAAATAAACTAAGCGACGCATACGCTGAATCTTATCCATCAAACGCCGCCGAAAATTATATGATTGAGAAATCAAGGCATTTGCCCGATCACCCAGTAAACGCACGCGATTCAGACTATTGTAGAATTGTCTATCTACTACCTCGTGCGAGGAGGGTAAAAATTCGTTATTTGGACCGAAATGAGCGCCATTGCCTGGGCGTGCACCCTGCAATAGCAATGCCGCGGCAGGATTAGGATCATGGTCGGCTGGTGCTCCAGCTTCGGGAAGTGGTACCGGAGGAAATCGTGCAGGTAGATTATGTGGTAAAGCCATTTATATATATATATTGATATTTTATCAATAATGATAAAGTATCAATCCTTATAATGAACCATAGTATTTAACTCATCTCTCACTTTATCCAACTCACTTAATATATGCATTTGTTCACTCTTTGCCTTCTGTACCGAGTTTTCTGTTAAACCCGCCATACGCATAGACATCTCTAAATACTGAACGAGCAATTCTAATTGCCATTTCTGTCTTTTCTTCTCTTCGAGCATATGAGTATGGTATCTCTTATAATCCTCATAAATAGTCTTCAAAAATTCATTCTCCTTATTTGTTTTATCTAGTTTGTGGAACTTTTGTATAATATGCTCTTGATTAGCTTTCATAGCATTTTTTATTAATAAAAATTTACGATCACGCTCTGCAATTTCCATATATACTATATTTGAGAAATATTTTTTATTCAGAAAACTCATCCCTTACATCATTCCAAAAATAAAATATGGTTATTGTCGTATGCTCACAATATGTAGTGTAATATAATTATCAAACAAATATAAAATATTACCATATAGAATATTTAGGATGTCTAAAACAGCACACGAGCCCTTACTCGCGGAAAACCCGCATCGTTACGTTATGTTTCCAATAGAGGATATAGATATTTGGAAAAGTTACAAAAAACAGATGGATTGCTTCTGGCGCGCTGAAGAAATTGATTTTTCGAAAGACTGCGCTGATTGGGAGAAGCTAAATGATAAGGAGCAGCACTTTATTAAGATGATTTTGGCATTTTTTGCAGCGAGTGATGGAATTGTATTAGAAAATTTGGCGATGCGCTTCATGAGTGAGGTGCAGTTACCGGAGGCGCGAGCGGCATATGGTTTCCAGATAATGATGGAAAATATTCATAGCGAAGTATATTCTTTAATGATTGATAAATATATTAAAAACGAAGAGGAGAAGGGAAAATTATTCCATGCATTGGATAATTATCCTTGTATCAAGAAGAAGGCGGATTGGGCTTTAAAATGGATAAATGATAAACGTTCTAGTTTTGCGACACGTCTTGTGGCCTTCGCGTGTGTGGAGGGTATCTTTTTCAGTGGTGCTTTCTGTTCTATTTATTGGTTAAAGAAGCGTGGGTTGATGCCAGGTCTTACATTCTCGAATGAGTTGATAGCGAGAGATGAGGGCATGCATACTGAATTCGCGGTAATGCTATATAACAAGATGAATAGGAGAATGAAAAAAGCGCGTATATATGAGATTATTAAAGAGGCTGTCACTATCGAGAAAGAATTCATTTGTGAGGCGCTGCCATGTCGTTTGATTGGTATGAATTCCAAACTGATGCGGCAATACATTGAGTTTGTGGCTGATCGTCTCGTGGTTCAGCTTGGGTATGATAAGATCTACAATACAAGTAATCCTTTTGACTTTATGGAGATGATTTCAATGGAGGGGAAGACGAATTTCTTTGAGAAGCGGGTGGGTGATTATTCTCTTTCGAGAGAACAGAAGGATCCAACGGCTTTTGATATGAAAGATGTGGAGTTTTAATTTCCCCCCAGAGAGTACCGCTCCATATATCTACGAAATTATGGTGCACAGGACGACGCAAGCTTCCCGCACCAAAAATATTCAAAAGACGCAAGGACTCGGCTATTTCGGGCAAATGATTCTTCTTGAAATTTTTGTACATATAATTACCTGTTTCAATGTGTTTCTTATCGAGACCGCTCACTGTGCGATGGAGCTGACGGAGATTTTGGGGCTTGGAGAACATCTTGCGGAGGTAATGATACATGATGAGTTGGCATGTATCGTTAGAAGTATTCTAATTCAATTTTTAATTAAAAAAAAATGATGTTATTATTTAATAATGTTAAAGATTTCATATCCTAAGAATTTTATAAGTTGCTATGGAAATTACATTCCATCACTTGATGCAATTATCTATAGTCATCGGGACCCCAATTCCTGTAAAAGTACAAATTATTCACAGGAGCAAACAAATATCTTTGATATATCATTAAATAAAAGTACCAGATTATTTGCTTATAATACTTTATCTCATAATGTAAATATCATTAAAGATAAGAATTCATTTGTGGGCTTTGGCGGCGTTAGTCAAGTGAAGGGATTTGAACCCAGTTGTTATTATGGAAAGCACAGATATGGATTGTATAAGATAACGTCGACGGATGGTGTTACATGGACGTCGCCGGTGCTCGCTATTCCTAAGGAATTGAGTCTGCCCAATGAATGTTGTGCTTTTGATTCACAAGCTTCCCTAGTATATGATCCAAAGAGTGAATATTACTATTTATATCTTAGACATAATCCAGCGGTGGGCATTCGTCAAGTACAGGTATTTCGTACAAAAAATATTAATAAATGGGAAAATAATGCACAAAAGGTTATTTTCGATAGAAATTTTAATTTTTATACACAATATGTCTTTAAATATGGGGACATGTTTATAGGAATTTTTAGGTATTATAAATCTGGTGAAAAATATAATAAAATGACTAAATCTAATCAAAAATTATGTATAGCTCAATCCTTAGATGGAATTCATTTTAATGTAACTAATGACAATTTTATCCAAAATTATAAATATTTTGTACATGGCGATATTACACAGGGTCATAAAATAGTTAATGGTAAAATAGTTATTAAATTACTATGTCAAAATGGAAATATTAATGAATATGTAATAAATATTTAAAAAATATTTAAAAATATCAATAATAATTGAATATGAGTTATTCATTGAATATTGAAGCCTCTTTTATTAATGGTCAATCCATACTGATTACGGGTGGGACGGGCTCTTTTGGAAAACAAATGACTAAAATATTAGTAGAACAATTTAATCCCAAAAAGGTTGTTATTTTTTCGAGAGATGAATTCAAACAAAGTGAGATGAAGAAAATATTTAATGAAAAAAAATATCCATGTTTACGATACTTTATTGGTGATATTCGAGATTATCAACGACTTATTCAAGCATTTATGGATATCGATATTATTTTTCATGCCGCCGCTCTAAAACAAGTACCCGCAATAGAGTATAACCCTTCAGAGGCTATTAAAACAAATATTTATGGTTCAGAAAATGTTATCAAAGCTGCAATAGCAAATAATGTTAAAAAGGTAATTGCTATTAGTACAGATAAAGCCGTATCACCTATTAATTTATATGGTGCAACAAAGTTATGTATGGAAAAATTATTTATTGCTGCAAATAATATTGTTGGAAATAGGGATGTAAAATTTTGTGTCCTCCGATACGGAAATGTTTTTGGGAGTCGCGGATCTGTTGTTCCCTTATTTATGAAACAATCCGAAAAAGGAGTATTCACTGTGACGGACAAGAGAATGACGCGTTTTAATTTGACATTGGAAAATGCAATTCATTTTGTTTTAAATTGCTCAGAAAAAATGTTGGGTGGCGAGATTTTTGTACCGAAATTACCAAGTTATAATATCTTACAATTATGTAATGTTATAAATAGTAAAGCAGAAGTGAAAATAATCGGATTGCGACCCGGGGAAAAAATCCATGAATGTATGATAAATAATGCTGAGATAGCTAATTGTTATGAATGTGATAATTTTTTTATTATTCTATCGCGAACAGTAAGTCACATAGCAACACATTTTGAAAACTATATGAAACATTATAAAGAAGTTAATATAGAAAAGAAGAAAGAAGAAAAAGAATTTATTAGTGGACAGGATGAAATGATGACAGAGGATGATTTGAGTAAATTAATTAATAGTTTGAATATAAACATTAGACCTATATAAAATTAATGAATATTAGTGTAATTATTCAAATGAGAAATAACTCGAGCAGACTTCCATATAAAGTAACAAAAAAAATAATAGGAAAATATGTAATGGAATTATTGTTAGAAAGAATAAAAAAATGTACAATGGTAAATAATATTATTGTATGCACAACGACTACAAAAAAAGATAATATTATTTGTGATATTTGCCATTCATTAAATGTAAAAGTTTATAGAGGTAGCGAAGATAATGTACTTGACAGATATTATCAAGCTGCATATATTTCTAATTCTGATATAATTGTAAGAGTCACTGGAGATTGTCCATTAATAGATCCTAATATTGTCGATGATATGATTAAATATTATTTAAAAAATAATTATGATTTTATAGATCCAGAATATTCTGGTTTGGGAAAAGGCGCAACAGCTGGATTTCCTGACGGCTTTAATCCCGAAATTTTTTCTTTTGAGGCTCTTAAAATAGCAAAACAAAGGGCATCTTCGCCTCATGAATTAGAACATGTAACTGGATATATTATTAATAATTTTGCATGCGGAAAATATAAATTTAATTTATTAAATAATTATAATAATATAGTTTTTAAAACGCTTCATTTAAGTTTGGATACGAAAACTGATTATGATATTATTAAATATATTTTTAAAAAACTATATCCTATAAACAAAGATTTTACTATAAATGATGTATTAATGTTTTTGAATCAAGACAAAATTGCAAATGATCTACTCCATAAATCTTAATTTTTTCTTTTAGTACTTCCAATAATTATTTTCATTAATAGAGAACTACAATTACCATAATATATATTATTTATTAATATAGGATTCACTTCGCCGCCTACTATATATATATTACTATCATGTATATCTATAATTGGAGAATTTATATTTATAGGTAATTTTGTTTCGGATATATTATATACATTATCAATAATATCGTATATTCCTATTATATTACTAAAATAATGATTATATTGATTGGCTGTTGATTCTATTGTTACAAATGGATTTTTTATAGTCGAAATATCATTATATGGCAATTTTATATCATTGTTAAAAATAATAGAATTTAATAAATTCTGTCTCATAATTAAAGTTTTATTATATTTTACCCCTCCGATAAAAATAACATATCTATCTTTATATACTACGCTTCCTGCATTACATAAACAAGTTGGAAATGTTTTTAATCTTGACCATGTATCAGTTAAAATATTATATTTCCAATTATCTACAATATTATGATAAGTTAACTCAACACGACCTTTAAATGTATTTTTTTCATTTTTTGTTGTAGCATAGCCACTAAATATATATATATAATCTTCTACAACATGAACATTTGCTTTCAATCGGGGAAGACCTGGAAAGTTGTTTATATATTCAAGGCTACCTAATATTATATTAAAATTATCATCATATGACATTGAAAAAAACATTTTACCAATTTGAATATTATTAATACAATGAAATGTATTAAATGATTGTCTGTCATACATACTGCCATTTAAAAAATAAATTTTTTTTTTTTTCTTATAATTAACAACTTTAAATCCTACGTTAGAAAAAGGGAGGGTTGGGCAATTATGCCAAGTTAAAATATTATTTTCATATGATAAACAGCAACCATCTGCATATGTGTATATTTTTTTTTTATTTGGTAATGGAATTTTTAAATTTCTATAATGTTCGCATTCTTTTTTCGTCAACGGTATATATGAAAATCCTCCCCATATATACATTTTATTACCCAATACTATGCTTCCACTAAGTTGTCTGGCCTTTATTGGTAATTTACCTATACACTTCCAATTATTATTCTTTATTGAATAACAAAAAATATCTTTAATAAAACCACGATCATGATTTGTCTTTTTATTAACTTTATTATGTAAAATGGTAGGACATTGTGGTTCTTGGATACCCGAACAAAAACCCCCTGCAACAATAATGTTATCCCCTATTATACCTATAACATGGTCTTCAGAACCTCTAAGCATATCGCTATAATTATGAATAGTGAAATTCATAATAAGTAATATATAAAGTTTTACTTTGTTTTTACTTTGTTTTTTGATTAAATAATTTTTTAACATCTGCTATTTTAGTATCCCAGCCCAATGGCATCATAACACTAAAATTAGGTCTATCTTTTAAATAATGAATCGAGCTTTTACTTTCATCTTGTTTAATAGGTAATATTTCATTATTTTTTATTTTATTCCAGTTATCAATAAATAATATTGCCATTGCTTCTTTTAGTTTATTATAAGAAGATCTCATAGTATCAATTTCATAATCAAATTGTACTTTTTTTTGACTTAATATTTTACCTGTATCCAACCCTTTATCAATTAAATGAATTGTTACCCCACAAGGTGTATTATTAAGTATACTCCATAAATTAGGGTCGGCGCCTCGATTATATGGTAAATATGAAATATGTAAATTAATAATATTATTGGTGAATAAGTCTAATATTGGTTTTTTTATTATATATCTATAACCAAAACTTATTATAAATTCAAATTTCTTGGCGATATCCTTATCTATTTTTTCACACATAATTTCTATATTTTCATTTTCTTCCAAATATTCAATTATCTTATTACTATTTAACATATTATATTTATCAGTTAAAAATAATATTTTCATTGATAATTTATAATTATTAATATTTAAATGTTATTAACAATTAAGGTATAATGTGGCATCCTTCATACAATCGATTGGGACAACCTCCTTTACCCAAATTTAATATCAACAACCGCGCGATAAATAGTTCCAATCCTACTTATATCATAGCTGAACTTTCATGCAATCATAATCAAAATAAAGAGACGGCAATTAAATTAATCGAAGAAGCCCATAAAGCTGGTGCCGACGCGATAAAATTGCAAACCTATACCCAAGATACAATGACTATAGATTGTTCCAATGCCTATTTTACCGATTGTTTAAAAGGTACTTTATGGGAAGGGGAAACACTCTATCAACTCTATTCACGCGCCTACACGCCTTGGGAATGGACAAAAGAATTAAAAGAATATGCAAATTCATTGGGTATGGATTTATTTTCATCTCCCTTTGATACAACTGCTGTCGACTTCCTAGAAACCTTGAATGTACCTGCGTATAAAATTGCTTCTTTTGAAATTGTTGACCATGTTCTTATTAAAAGAATTGCGCAAACAGGCAAACCTGTGATAATATCGTCTGGAATGGCTACATTTGAAGAGTTACAAGAAGCTATTGAACTATTAAGAAAAAACGGATGCACACAAATTTGTATGTTAAAATGTACTTCTGCATATCCGGCCACACCTTCGGATGCAAATCTTACCACTATGAAGGATATGTCCAAAAAATTTAATGTGGTTACAGGATTGTCAGACCATACATTAGGTATTGAGGTTCCCATTGCCGTAGTTGCATTAGGAGGATGTGTCATTGAAAAACATTTTACTTTATCGCGAGAGAGTGGAAGCCCTGACGATGCATTTTCTTTGATACCCAGCGAATTTAAACAAATGGTTGAATCAGTAAGAATTGTTGAACAAACACTAGGTAAGGTTACTTATGGTGGCGTTGAAAAAGAATCGTCGAGCAAAAAATTTCGTAAATCTTTATTTGTAGTGGAAGACATCGCAAAAGGCGAACCACTTACAAATAAAAATATAAGACCTATAAGGCCAGCTGATGGTATGCATACCAAGTATTATTATGATGTGCTGGGGAAAACGGCGGTGGTGGATATTAAAAGGGGGACACCTTTGCAACCTTGTTTGTTCCACGAAACAAATAAACATTTAAACTTTGATGATATTATTGAACTGGAATTAAAAGAAGCAAAAGCCGAAGCAGCAGTTGCGCAACAACTATTTGATGTTTCACATCCTGAAATTACTTAATATTAAAGTTATATAAGATTATTTGAATATTTACAATTAGTTCTAATATTAATATCTCTTATCATTGACAACCGCTTCTATTGGGATTACTGAAGAATTATTGAAAATTAATTTTTAAATTAATCTAAAAATTAATCTAAAAATTAATTTTCAATTATATAATATATGAAAAAAAAGATATATTTTTTTAACACAATTGGTAAACCAGTTCGAGATGGATATGCTACGGATGGTAAATTTATGAGAACAATAAATGTTGTAAATCAACTAAATAGAATGAATATTGGAAATGGAAATATATTTATTACTAATCAACTAAATAATTTAGTAAACTCTTTTATTATTTTTATTAAAGATGATTTTACTAAAAAAATTAAACATATTAGACAAGCAAAAAAGAATAATAATATTATTATAGTTGATATTTTAGATTGGTTAGATGGGCAATCGCTGGATGATGATATATATGATGCTCCAGATTTACATAAAAATGATTATATAAATTTTATAGATGTTTTTATTTGTGAAAATGAATATGTTAAAAATAAATATGAAACTAAATATAAAAAACCATGTTTTATCATTAAACATCATTATGATGTACGATGGCATCAGTTAAAAAAAAATGATAATAATCAAGAAAAATTAGAAGTATTATTTAATGGATATGTGGGACATAAAAATAAAAATTGTTTACATTTAAATAAACTCATGGAAAACAAACTAGTAACAAATAATCTGGCGAAGTATGGGCAATATCATTTGTCTCTAAAAGCAGAAGAGGGTTTGTATAATTGTCATATTAGTATAAGACAGAAAGATAGTTGGGAGTATAATCATAAACCATCAATAAAGATGAAAACGGCGGCTGTATTAAATTGTAATATAATTACTACAAATGATATATCAATACAAGAATTATTAAAAAAAGTTAATGGCGAGGATTATCCATATTTATTACATGGGTCGGAATATAATGATGTAGTTAATATGATAAAATATGCACAAGATACATATAAAACAGATATATGGTATAAAGGATTAGAAATAATGAACAGAATTAAAGATTGTTATGATATATCAAATATCGTAACCGATTATTATTTACCTTTTTTTAATTTTTTATTTAATAAATATTGTTAATCATTTTATACGAGCTTATCACAATATATAATTGCCTCAGAAGTATCCATTTATATATAAAAATATCAAATTATTTATATATTTTTATTTATTACAAATAATAGATCATCATATCTATTTTTATTTTTTCTCAAATCAAATACTTCTATATATTGTTTAAAATTATCAGGAGTAACTTTTTTTATTTCAGCTATCCAATTTATATCTGGAATATCTTCTATTATAAGTATACCATTATCTTCTAATAAAGGTAAATATAAATGTATAAATTGTTTCATACTCTCCAGTGTATGAGGTCCATCATCTAATAAAAAATCAAATTTTATTTTCTTATCTATAAAATATTTTTGGATGAATTCTTTATTATATGCATTATTATTTAAGTTTAATTTTATTCTATCATTTTTTTTTATTTCTTGTATTTTAATTGTATCTACTATATCACATCCATATATAGTAGCATTTATAAAGTAGTCATGCCATAACAGAATACTTCCACCAGCTGAAACACCAATTTCTAATACATTTTTTGCACTTTTTTTAATGCGTTTTAATAAAGATTGATATAGTGGTAAATAACTATGTATAGTATTTTTATCTGTATAATCATTATTTAAATCTATTAAATCCATTATTTACATATTCCTAAAATTATATTTATATTAGTTTTTTATAAATTAATATTATCAAAATCAATTGCAAATTGACACCCTTGTTGTAAGGGTAATGCTGTAGCTGAATACAGCAATTGAAGTATCAATCTGTTACCTTTTTGAACAGGCGTTCCAGCATGAAAGCCATTCGTATTTTCAATTATCATCGTCCCCATTTTTCCTGTAAACGTCTTGATTTTATCGCCATATACTTTCTTAACAAATTCATTTGATAATCTTGTTGAAGGTTGATAACCAGAGGGGGCAATTATATTATGAATTGAACCCGCAATATAACGATGTGGTCCTGTATTTGCTGTAACATCGGAGAGATATATAAACACTTTTAGAAAATGAATCCCATCATAATCTTGATGAAATTGTTGTGTTCTCTCCGCTCTATGTCCAGCACATGAGTACCAGACATTAGTCTGGCATAATATTGGCTTACATCCCAAATAAGTTTGAACTATTTTTAATAAAGCAGGATCTTTTGTTAAATCCGCCACCTCAGGAATAGATAATATTTGTTTCTGATCACATATCCAAAATGTGCTATGTCCATCTACCATTATTTGTTTATCTAAAAATTTCTGTCCAATTATTTTTTTAGAACTATCGAAAGGATGAAAATATAATCCTCTTAATCTTTCTTTGATATGTAAACATTTTACGTTATCAAATGTGTTGTTCAAAATATAATAACCTTCTGTTTTAAGTTGTCGACTTATATCAGTTATATCTATATTTTTTACTATATTATCCATTAATGCACTTTTTTTATTATCAAAATTATGATACCCCATTAATAATCCTATCATCTCCGAGATAAATTCTTTATGAATATATTTATTTTTAATCCATAAGGACCATATATCTTTAATATGTATATACGTTTCACCTTTTTTAATACGTAAAATGTTGGTAAATGATTCCTGCACCAATTTAATAAGATATTTTGATAATTCATTATCACCGAATCTTTTAATTGCCTCCTTTTTCACTTCCATCATAGAATCCATTTTAAAATAATGTAAGAAATTGTTTCCACTTTCCAAACGGGTGATTCATAATTTGCTCGAGTTTTCTTTTTTCTATTACTTCCAATTCAATATTTATCTCATCAGTTGCTTTCCATATTAACTCTATATCTGTCATATCGGCAAATGTAGCATTAAATAAATATTGTGCCCTTCGTAGATGCCAAGAGGATGTTATTATTATGATTCGACCCCTATAATTAATATCTTTAAAATAATGAGCTATGTTTATTGCTTCATCTACAGTATTATTATTTTCGATAAATTCCTTCTCTATTTGGATAGCCGGACCTTTCATTAAATATTTTTTTACTAATTCGCAATGTGAAACTTTTGAAAATCTATAACCACCCGAGAGAATCACCTTAGGATTATCTTTCTTAAGAGATTCAAAAATTGTATAAAATATATTGATCCTTTCCAATGTAAATGAAGCTAAATTTCCACTTGCATCGTTCGCTCCACCCAATATTATAATGAACATTATAATAAGTTAAATATTATTTTTAAATTAATTATAATGTTAGCAATAAATGGTGGAAACCCCATTCGAGAGAAAATGCTTCAATATGGCAAACAAACGCTCGACCAAAGCGATAAAGATGCCATTATGAAAGTATTGGATTCAAATACATATCTCACCACAGGTCCTTGGGTTGCCGAATTCGAGAGAAAAGCCCGTGAATTCTGTGGTGCCACCTATGCACTTGCTGTCAATAGCGGGACAGCTGCTCTCCATTGTGCGATGGTTTCTCTCGACTTGCAGTCGACTGATGAAGTCATTGTTACAGGGCTTAGTTTCGTTGCTTCGGCCAATTGTATCGTATATTGTGGGGCCACACCTATTTTTTGTGATATCGAAGAAGATACCATGAATATTGACCCTACCAAAATCGAAACTTTGATAACTGAGAGAACAAAGGCAATTATTGCAGTAGACTTTGCTGGACAATTATGCAATTATACTGAGCTACATAAACTTGCCCAAAAATATTCTCTCAAAATTATCGCGGATGCCGCCCATTCCTTTGGAATTTCTCTCGATGAGAAATATGTGGGAACATTTGCGGATATTACGACTACAAGTTTTCACCCCGTTAAAAATATGACTACTTGTGAAGGTGGCATGATATTCACAGATAATGAAGAGTTGTTCAATAAAATGAAAGCATTTCGGCAGCATGGTATCTCTCGTGATTACAAAGAACGAGAGAAAACATGCAGTCA
>Ga0315316_10000912_pt1 | contig 20049 bp, 17 predicted proteins | sample M160m3416metaG_FD_203702 | JGI IMG/M metagenome (GOLD analysis project Ga0315316, IMG submission 203702) | Ammonia-oxidizing marine archaeal communities from Monterey Bay, California, United States - M1 60m 3416 | ecosystem: Environmental > Aquatic > Marine > Intertidal zone | place: USA... | reverse complement strand
CAATCCGGCGGCGCGATCGCCTCCATCGCCTCGACGGCGGGCATGGCCTGGAAGAGCAACCTCGACACGGTCCGCGCCTTCCTCGAGATGGGGAGCTTCGAGGAGGCCGCCGCCTGGCTCGCCGATGAGCCGAGCCTGAACGCCGACCCCTACGGCTTCTCCAAACAATGCATCATCGTCTACACCCAGACCCTGGCCGGCGAGCTGGCCCAGCGCGGGATCCGCATCAACTGCATCGCGCCCTCCCCGACCGCCAGCGACTTCATGTCGAAGCTCACCAAGGAGATCCCCGAGGAGGCGATCACCCCCTTCTTCCCCTCCAACGGCCGCTTCGCCGAGCCCGAAGAGATGGGCCGCGCGCTCGTCATGATGGGCAGCGACCTGGCCTGCTTCGTCTCCGGCGTGAACCTCCCGGTCGACTACGGCTACTGCGCCGAGGTCGCCATGGGGCAGCGCGACAACCTGATGAACATCTCGTGAGGCGAGGCCGATCGGGGCTCGGGACCGGATCCACGGCCGGCAGACGAGCACCGCTACCCTAGAGCGCATGCCTTCCCACCATTCGTCTCTCGTTCCTTCGCTCGCCCTTCTCGTCGCGCCTCTGCTCGGCCTTGCCTGCGCCGCCGGCGCGCCCCCCGACCTTCATTTCGACGCCATCGTCGTCGACGGTCACTCGGACACGACGCCGCGCTTCGAGGATCCAACTTGGGATTTCGGGGCGCGTCACGACGATGCGGACGGCGACATGGATCTGCCGCGGATCATCGAGGGCGGCCTCGATGTCCAGTTCTGGAGCGTCTACACGGGCCGCCTCGACGCACCCGGCGACGGGCTGCGGCTCGCGCTCGAGCGGATCGACGCGGTCCATCAGATGGCCGAGCGCTACCCCGACGACTTCGCCGTCGCCTACGACGTGGCCGGCATCCGCGCGGCCGTGGCCGCGGGCAAGCGCGTCAGCCTGATGGGGATCGAGGGCGGACATATCATCGAGGAGAGCCTGCCCGCCCTGCGCGACTTCCACCGTCTGGGTGTGCGCTACCTGACGCTCACCCACTCTTTCCACACCACCTGGGGCGACTCCTCGGGCACGACCTCGACGCCGCCGCCCGAGCACGGCGGCCTCACGGAGTTCGGCCGCGACGTCGTTCGCGAGATGAACCGAATCGGCATGCTCGTCGACATCTCCCACGTCTCGGACGCGACCTTCTACGACGCGATCGAGACGAGCCGCGCGCCCGTCATCGCCTCCCACTCCTCGGCGCGCGCCGTCGCCGACCACCCGCGCAACATGAGCGACGCAATGCTGCGAGCGCTCGCCCGCAACGGCGGCGTCGTGATGATCAACTTCTATCCCGCCTATATCGACGAAGCGGCCAACCGCGCGACCCGCGCCTATTTCGCGGAGCACGGAGCGCGGCTCGCGGCGCTCCGCGAGGAGACCGCGGGCGACCCCGAGGCGCAGGGCGCGGCGATGCGGGCCCATTTTGCGGACCACCCCGTGCCCCAGACCTCCCTCGACGTGTTGCTCGACCATTTCGACCACGCGATCTCCGTCGCGGGACCGGCCCACGTCGGGCTCGGCGCGGATTGGGACGGCGTGGCCAGCATGCCCGTCGGCATGGAAGACGTGAGCCAGCTGCCCGCCCTCACACGGGGATTGCTCGCGCGGGGCCACTCCGCCGAGACCGTGCGGGGCGTCCTCGGGGAGAACGTGCTGCGCGCGCTCGGAGAAGCAGAAGACGTCTCGCGGGCGATGAAGCGAGAGGCGGCCACGGCGCGATGACGCGACCCGTCCAATACGAGACCCGGTCCGATTCACTGGCGAGGGCGGAGACGCCGCCGGACGCCGACGCCTGGATCGACCTACGCAGCGACACCGTGACGCGCCCGACCCCCGCGATGCGCGAGGCCATGGCCACGGCCGAGGTCGGTGACGACGTCTACGGCGAGGACCCGACCGTGTCCCGGCTCGAGGCGACCCTGGCCGAGCGCCTCGGCAAGGAGGCCGGGCTCTTCGTGCCGAGCGGCACGCAGTCGAACCTGGTCGCGCTGCTCACCCATTGCGGGCGGGGCGACGAGTACATCGTGGGCGCGACCGCGCATACCTATCGCTTCGAGGGGGGCGGCGCGGCGGTGCTCGGCGGCATCCAGCCCCAACCGCTCCCCTTCGAGCCCGACGGGCGGCTCGATCTCGAGGCGGTCGAGCGACTGATCAAGCCCAACGACGTCCACTTCGCGAAGACCCGACTGCTCGCGCTCGAGAACACGCAGGCGGGCCGCGCCACGGGGCCCGCCTATTTCGAGGCGGCCCGCGCGCTCGTCGATCGCCACGGGCTCGCGCTCCACCTCGACGGCGCGCGCTATTTCAACGCCGTCCTCGCTACGGACTGTGAGGAGACCGCCCTCGCCGCGCCCTGTGACTCGGTCTCGGTCTGCCTCTCCAAGGGCCTCGGCGCGCCGGTCGGCTCCCTTCTCCTCGGCCCCCGCGACTTCATCGAGCGCGCCCGCCATTGGCGCAAGATGCTGGGCGGGGGCCTGCGCCAGGCTGGCGTCGTCGCCGCTGCCGGGCTCCACGCTCTCGAGCATCACGTGGCCCGCCTCGCGGAAGACCACGCGCGCGCGGCGGCCCTGCGTGACGTCCTGAACGCGTGGCGCCCCGGCGTCGCCCAGGCGCACACGAACATGGTCTTCGTCGATCTGGCCGACGACGCGCTCGCCACGCTCGAGCAGAAGCTCGCCCGCCACTCGATCCGCACGACGGGCGCGCGCTGGGTCTGCCACCTCGACGTCGGCGACGATGCCCCGGAGCGCTTGGCACGGGCACTCGCCGAAGGCTGAACCTTTCCCTCTAGCGGGAGCGCGGACGTCGCATATGTTCCCCTTCTGGCCCCATCACCAGGTCCCGGGAGCAAACCCATGGAATACGACCCGACCGACTGGCAGACCCAGATCGACCCCTACGCGACCTATGCCTGGCTCCGCGAAGAGGCGCCCGTCTACCACAACGAGAAGCTGAATTTCTGGGCCCTGTCGCGCTTCGACGACGTCTGGGACGCCCACCTGGACTACGAGACCTTCAGCTCGGCCTGGGGCCAGACGCTCGAGAAGACGGCGATGCCGCTGCCCATGATGATCTCGATGGACCCACCCAAACACACGCGGGTGCGTCAGCTCGTCAGCAAGGTCTTCACGCCGCGCCGCATCGGCGAGCTCGAGCCGACCGTGCGCAAGATCACGACGGATCGCCTCGAAGGACTCGAGCCCGGCGACCAGATCGACCTCTTCGAGCGGCTGGCCTCCGTCATGCCGATGGACGTGATCTCGGCCATGCTGGGCATTCCCGAGGAAGACCGCGAACACGTGCGCCGCCACACCAACACGTTCATGCATCGCGAGTCCAACACGCTCGAGATCCCCGAGATCGCGCGCGACGCGATGAAACAGATCCTGGAATATTTCGTGGGCTTCATCCGCGAGCGCGAGGCCCGCCCCCAGGACGACCTGATCTCGGCGCTGATCGGTGCCGACCTGCGCGACGTCGAGACGGGCGAAATGACCCGCCTCAGCTTCGAGGAGCTGCTCGGCTTCTGCATGCTGCTCGGCAGCGCCGGCCACGAGACGACGGCCCGGCTGATCTGCAACAGCGCGGTCACCCTCTTCCGCCACGCCGACCAGAGGGCCCAGCTGGCGACGGACCCCACGCTCTTTCCGAACGCGGTCGAGGAGCTGCTCCGGGTGGACCCGCCCTCCCAGGTCCAGGGGCGCTGGAGCACCCGGCCCTGGACCCGCCACGGCGTGACCATCCCAGAAGACGTGCGCGTGCTGCTGCTGACCGGCGCGGCCCATCGCGACGAGCGCCAATTCGAGGATCCGGATCGCTTCGACATCCATCGCAGGCTCGACCGGACCGTGCATTTCGGCCAGGGCCACCACCTCTGTATCGGGAAGACCCTCGCACGCCAGGAATGCCAGATCGCCTTCGAGGAGCTGATCGGGCGTTTCCCCGATTACGAAGTGGACGAGGCGAACCTCGAGTGGAGCCACAACAACAACGTGCGCGGCTACGCGAAGGTGCCGATTCGGCTCTGAAACAGCCTCCAGATCGCTTGGAGGCGGAGAGCCGCCCCAGAACGGCCTCGGGGATCCCCAGAGGGGCGATTTCGTGAGTGAAGCCGCATCAGGGAATTCACCCCGGAACCGAAATTTTTCTCCCACATCTCATCGCCGTCATCGTAGGATGAGCCTCGACTTGGGAAGGTCGAACTCGCTCCGAAGCCCCGTGCTTCGGTCGAGTTCATGAGGATATTGGCTACAGGCTCGTCCGAGCCTGTTTCGTCTGAGCAGCCGGTCGTAGGGGCATCTGTGCCCCTGCAGATTTCGATCATCTGGCTGTGGACGGTTCTCGACTACCTGCCTTCAAGTCAAACGAACGGAAAACTCGCGTGCGCGGGTCGCATTGTGCGACTTCGCAACGTGGGTACGGCTGAATTGGCTCGCCCCGAGACTCCGGACGCGTGGCCGAGATGAGACAAAAGGCAGATTCACATGACATTAATGGCACGTAACTTGGGGCTGTTGGCCAGCGCTTTGCTGCTCCTCCCCGCAAGCGCACAAGCGGTCTCGGTATCAATCTCTAACGTGGCGCACTCAGGAACCGGCACCGCGACGGCCCTCGAGATCGGCGACACCCTCACTTTCACTGGGGTCTACGGCAACGCTACCCCCGATGACGTGTTCGGCTTCGCGGCCGCGGTCGGTGGTTACGATTCCGATCTCAACGGACTTGCAGACAACGGTGTCGCATTCGTAAGCGGCGACGTCTCCGCGACAGCCTTTGCCACCGTCGAGGTCGGCGGTGTGGCGTACGGCGGCCTCAGCAACCAGATCGCGACGGCCACAGAGGTGGGATATTTCAACCCCTTCTGTTCGCTGACGGGATGTCCGGTCATCGACCCCCTACGCGTTCGGCTCTTCCAGGGAGTCGCCACCACCGGCTCTAATGGCGACGGAAGCTTCGACATTGGTGTCGGCGGTGCCACCGTCGGTTCAGGCGACCTGCACTTCAGCGTGACGTTCCAGGCCGTTTCCGGCCTGGCGACCCCCGAGTCCCGGACTCTCACCTTCGGCGAGATCGTGTCCCAGGGTGAGGTTGCGCTCGGTGCGGGCGGCGCTGTGCTCCCGTATACGAGCGACAGCTACACCTTCACGGTCGTCCCCGAGCCGGGTACTGCCCTGCTCATGAGCCTCGGCCTCGCTGGCCTCGCAGGGACCTCGCGCCGACGCTAGGTGCCTCCCTGCTTCTCTCAGACCGTTCGGGCCCGCCCCCCTCTTTCAAAGGGGGGGGGCGGGACAACGGCGCGCTCAGCGGCAGGCGCCCCACCGCACGAAGGTCGATTCAGAACGAGCGGCCGCGTGCGATGTGGCACTCGGCCTTGCGATCACAGCCTTTCGCTCGCACGGGAGCAGGGCCGGCGGCGGGGACGCGTCAAGCTCCCCCGAGGTCTGAGCGGGGCCCAATCTGATCGACCAGCGGAGCGAGCCGCTCGACGTCGAAGCCGTAGAAGGCCGCCGCGTTGCCGCCCAAGAGCGGAGCCAGTTCCTCGGCCGGTACGCCCGCAAAATTCTCCGCAAGCCGCTTCTCGGTCTCTGGCCAGCTGCCCTCCGGATGCGGAAAATCGCTTCCCCACATCATGGTCCCGATCCCGATCTCGTGACGCAATTCCACCTCGCGTCGATGCAGATTCGTCCCCACGCGTACGTTCCGGGCGAAATATTCTGATGGCTTCATCGAGAGATGACTCCGGTAGTCGCCGAGCTTCGCATTCCCCGCATGCTCTCCGAAGCGCTGATCGAGGAGCGCCAGGAACTCGGGCACCCATACCGCTGTCCCCTCCGTGATCGCGATCTTGAGCCCCGGGTGCCGCTCGAGCACACCGCCCCAGATCAGGAAGGTCAGCGGCCGACTCACGAAGAAAGCGACCTCCGACACGTAGATGCCCATCCCCCCGGTCAGCGTTCCCTGCTCGGGGTCGGGCGGCCAGGTCCCGAAATACTGGTCCTGCTCGGCGGGTCCGGAATGGAAGTGGATCGGCATGTCCAGCTCTTCACAGACCTGCCAGAGCGGCTCGTAGCGCGGGTGGTGGTAGGGCGGATGGTCTCCCCACATGACCGGGATCATGATCGACCGGAGACCGTTCTCCCGTGCCCAGCGAACCTCCGCGACCGCCTCGTCGACGTCGTAGACCGCCAGCACCAGCGCCACGCCACAGCGACGCTCCGGCGCCATCTGGCAGAGCTCCGCGAGCCAGCGGTTATGCGCGCGCGCGCCCGCCCACTGCAGCCGAGGGTCGACCCCACGCGCCGGGAGCCCGAGGCTCGCGCCGAAGGGCGGTGAGTTCATCTCCGTAATGCCATCCGGGAAGATCACCTCCCCGGCGATCCCGTCCCCATCGAGGACCTTGATCCGCTCGTCGTGGTCCCAGGCACCGGAGAGCGCCTGCGCCCGCCCCTCACGCCAAGCGTCGTTGATCTCCTTCACCAGGAACATCTTCTCGGCCGCCTGGGTATTCGCGACCTGGAGCGGCAGCGCCTGGTCGAAGGCCTCACGGAACTCGGGGTCGAGGTAGTCGCGATAACGCTCCGGCGGCAGCCCGGCGTGGCAGTCGGACGAGATGACGAGCAGACGAGAAGACATGGGAACACCTCCTGAGAATGGGAACGACGGCAGCCGCCTTCAGGGCATCGCGACGCCGCCGTTGGGGCGGATCACCTGACCGGTCACGAAGCGCGCGGCGTCGCTCGCGAGATAGAGCATGGCGTAGGCAATGTCATCGGGCTGGCCGATCGTGCCCAGGGGCACCCGGGTCGACATCTGACCCCAGATCGCGTCACGGGCGGCCGTATCGACCCCGCCCCCTTCGTCCTTCCAGTGCCGCTGGGTCATCCCTGTATCCGTGAAACCCGGCGCGATCGTGTTGACGCGGACGCCCTGCGGGCCCATTTCGATCGCGAGGGTACGCGTCATCATCGCGACCGCCGCCTTCGTCATGGCGTAGACCGCGATCCCAGGAGCCGGCGAGTCCATCCCCGCGGACGCAATGTTGATGATCGAACCGCCGCCCCGAGCCGCCATCTCGCGCGCCGCGGCCTGACAGCCATAGAAAACGCCCTTCTGGTTGACGCCGATCAGCGCATCGAGATCCTCTTCCGTCACGTCGACGAAGAGCGCGTTGCGGATGATCCCGGCGACGTTCGCCATCACGTCGATCCGCTCGAAGCGACCCGTCGCGGTCTCGACGAGCCCCTCCACCTCTTCTCGCCGCGAAACATCGACCGGCACGGCGACGACCTCGCGACCCTGCTTCGCGACTTCGGCCGCGGTCTCCGCCAGCCCGGCTTCGGCGAGGTCCGCGATGACCAGATCGGCGCCTGCCTTCGCAAAGAGGATCGCGGCGGCGCGGCCGATCCCGCTGGCGGCTCCCGTCACGACCGCGACGCGATCGGTGAGATCGAAGGACTGCGCGATGTCTTCGTGCATGAGGTCACCTCCTCCGGGTATTGTGCACCATCCAGCCGGTGGCGCGAGGCGCCCGAGTCAGGAGCCCAGAATGGATATCTTCGAGACCATGCAGACCTGCCGCGCGATGCGGTACCTGAAGCCGGACCCGATCCCCGACGCGCTGCTCGATCGCGTGCTCTTCGCCGCCACGAGAGCCTCGAACCCGGGAAATAGCCAACGCTGGGGCTTCGTGGTCGTCCGCGACGCCGAACAGAAGCAGCGGATCCAGGCCGCCGTCTCCGATGCCGTGCGTTCCGTGACGGAGCAGGCCGCCGAGGCCGCGCGGGCCGAGCCGGACGCGGTCGACCCGATGAACCAGCGCATTTTGGCGGGCGCGGGCCACCTGCTGGACCACCTCCACCTCGCCCCCGTGATCGTCGTCGTCTGTGCCCACAACGACTATCCCCCCGGCGCACCGCCGCAGCTCGAGTACGTCTATTCGACGGTCTACCCGGCCTCCCAGAATCTCATCCTCGCGGCTCGCGCGCTCGGTCTCGGCACCGTCTTCACGACCTTCAACCTGAGCTGTGAGCCGGCGCTACGCGAGATCCTCGCATTGCCCGAAGACGTGCAGATGGGCACCGTGATCCCGCTGGGCTACCCCGAGCGTGACTTCGGACCCGTCACGCGACGACCGGTCGCCGAGGTCGTGCATTACGACCGCTGGTAATCGTCTAAGCCCGATCAGAGGCCCGATCAGAGGCCCGGTCGCAGGCCCGGTCGGAGCTCGGCCGAGACCCTGCCCGGCGGCGTGGCCAAAGCGAGTTAATCGCTCTTGGAAGCCTGAAAATGCGGGATGACGTGCTCCCCGAACTGCCGAATCGTCTCCAGCGCCGCCCACTGCGGCACGGTCCCCATCTGGGTCATCATCATGATCTCGTCGACCCCGGCGGCCTCGAGCTCTCCGACATAACGGATCGCGTCCTCGGCATTGCCGTAGGCGTGTTCGATGTTGAACGTGCCGGTCGTGCTGGCCGTGATCGGGATCTGCATCTCACTGATCTTGGCCACGACGTCCTGTCGCGCGGCTTCGACCGCCTCCCGGACATCGACGCCTTCGGGCACCGGCGTCGGCGGCGGCGTCCCCAGGTTCCAGTGCATGATCGCTTCGGCGAAGAATTTCTGGCCGCGGGCGCCGATCTGGAAGGCCTCCTCCCGGTCGTCGAGGACCAGCGACGGGCAGAGCGCTGAAAAATGGTCGTTCGGATGGTCCGAGACGAAGCGCTCCCCCGATCGCTTCTCGATCGTCTCGGTATAGATCTCACGCATGGCCCGGATCTCGTCGACGCCCGAGAAGCCGAGCACGAGCGCCCCGATCCCCAGCTCCGCCGCGAGCTGGACCGTGTCGTGCTTCGTACACGCCATGTAGAGGGGCGGATGCGGCATCTGTTTGGGGCGGGGGACCACCGCCCGCCGCGAGATCTCGAGCAACCCACTCCACTCGAATTCCTCGGTCCGGAAACAGCGCGAAAGGATTTTGAGCGCCTCTTCGACCTGGGCGTAGGTGTCTTCGGCGTTCACGCCGAACCCGGACATCTCCATCTGGGTCGCACCCCGCCCGGCGCCCAGATCGAGGCGCCCGCCCGAAAGCGCGTCGAGCATGCCGACCCGCTCCGCCACGCGCAGGGGATGGTTGTAGCCGAAGGGCATGCAGACGACGCCGTGGCCGATCCGGATGCGGCTCGTCCGCGCCGCGACCCAGGTCAGGAAGATCTCGGGCGCGCTCATATGCGCGTACCACTTGAGGTTGTGATGCTCGACGGCCCAGACCCGGTCGAAGCCGGCCGTTTCTCCGGCGACGGCCTGCTCGACGCAGTCCTCGAGCACCGCGTGTTCGTTCGCGACGCTCGTGTCGGCCATCTGCGCTTCGAAGATCATGGAGAATTGCATCACTCTTCCTCTCGATTCAAGCCGCCATCAGCGCCTTCAGGTTCCCACCATAGAGTTTCTCGGCGTCGTCCGCGGGCAGCTCGCCCACCAACTCTCGGTAGCCCGCATACGGCCTCAAATAGCCCTCACAATGCGGCCAGTCCCCACCGAACATCAGCCCGTCGGCGCCATGCTCCCGCACGTAGGCCGCGATGTCGCCATGGCGTGGGTCGACGGCGCAGCTGACCTGCCGGTCGAGATAGACCCCCGGCCGCTCTGGAAGATCGTAGGCGTGTCGTCCAGACAGCTTCTCATGCTGGTCGTAGGACTTTTCGAGGGCCGTCTTGAGACCGGGTAGCCACATATTCGCGCTGAACTCGACGAGGCAGAGCTTGAGATCCGGAAAACGGTCGAGGACTCCGTTCAGTACGAGGTCCCCCATCACGACCTGGATGCCCACGTTCATGAAGGGGATCTCGAGCGCGGGCACGAAGCGGTCGTGGTCATTCTCGAACCAGGCGGCGGGCAGGCCGCTCGCCCGTTGCTCTCCGTCGGTGACGTGAAAGACCGGCGTGACTCCATATTCGAGAAAGAGCGCCCAGGCGCGGTCGTGATCGGGGTGGGACATACGCCGGCCGTCGATCAGCCCCGTCGTGAACGTCGCGAAGCGGACTCCGCCCTTGGCAAGCGCCTTGAGTTGTCCTTCCAGCCAGGAGAGATCGCCACCACGCAGGGTCAGGTGCCCCACCAGGTGAAGCCGCCCTGCGCCCTGCTGCTGGAGCTCGATCGCATAACGGTTCCAGGCCGCCATGTTCACGCGACAGACCTCGAGGTCGTCGCCGAGACTCCGCTCCCAGATCAGCGTCCAGTTCGGAATCAGCAGTGTCTCGTCGATGCCCCACTCGTCGAGCTTCGCGATCCGCGCCGTCGGATCGTGATAGGACGCCGGCAAATCTCGTGCATAGTCGATCTCGGAGGGCAGCCCGTCATAGCAACGCTTACGGACGGCGCCCATCGAGGCGAAGTCGTCCTCGGGCACGCTGATCCAGGCGTAGGTCACCTTGCGGCCGAGGTGGCGGTTCATCACCCACCAATAGCCCAGTTCGTCGGGTTCGATCGTGATCGCCAGATCGCGTTTATTCGGATCACAATAACGCGACCAGGTGTCGGCGGGCTCGAAATGATGTTGGTCGCAGTCGGCGATGAGGCTCATGGACATCTCCGTTTCGTTCGCCCATACGATCCCTGAAAAAGCCACCGGAGGCGGAGAGCGACGCCCCCCAGTCTAGAGGAGCGCGCGCTCCCGGAGCACGTCCTTTCGAACCTTCCCATTCGGGTTGAGCGGGAGCGACTCGACGACGTGGACGCGTCGGGGGACCTTGTAGTTGGCGAGATGCTCGCGGGCCCAGTCCCGGATCGCCTGCGGGTCGAGCCGTTCCGTGCGCGCGGCCACCACGAAGGCATGCCCGACCTCCCCCAGACGTTCATCGGGGACGCCGACGACGGCCACCGCCGCGATGTCCTCACGCTCGAGCAGTCGGTTCTCGATCTCCGCCGGGTAGGCGTTGAACCCGCCGGAGATATACATGTCCTTCTTACGGTCGACGACGGCGATATGACCCGCCGGATCCATGACGCCGATATCGCCCGTCTTCAGGAAGCCCTCCTCGGTCATCGCTTCTGCCGTCTGGTCGGGATCCCGAAAATAGCCGCTCATGATCCCCTGACTTCGCAACCAAACCTCACCGCGCTCGCCACGCGGGACCTCCTCGCCCTCGTCATCCACGATTCGGACCTCGACGCCGGGCATCGCCCGACCCGTCGTCGTCGTCACGACGTCGACCGAATCGTCCGGCCGCGTCATCGAGACGACGCTGCCCTCGATCAGCCCGTAGCCGTTGCAGACGTGGGAGATCCCGATCCGTTCCTGCATGCGCAGGATGATCTCGGTCGGGACGGCGGCCGCCCCGATCAACGCCGTATGCAGCGAAGAGGTATCCGTCTGGTCGAAGCGGACCTGGTCGATCAGGGTCGCAAAGAGCGCAGGCGGACCGCTCATGATCGAGATCCGCTCGCGCTCGATCAACTCGAGCGCGGCCGCAGGGTCGAAGACCGGGACCGGCAGGTTCGTCGTGCCCCGCATCGCGCAGGAGAGGATACCTCCGTTGATGCCGAAGCCGTGCGAGTAGGGCGGGATGACCATGAACCGATCACCGGGCCGCAGCGCGGCGAACCAACTCCAATCCCAGTAGGCCTGCAGAAGCTGACGCTGGTGGAGCTGGACGCCCTTGGGAATGCCCGTCGTCCCTGAGGTGAAGAGGACCTGGCAAAGGGCATCCGGCGTGACGGCCGATGGATCGTACGAGGACGCCGTGTCGCCACGCTGGCGCAAGGCCTCGAAGGAGAGCCCCCCGACCAGCTCCGTCGGCGCCAATGTCGAATCGGCGGCGAGCTCCACCACCCCTTCCAGCGCCTCCAGCGACTCGAAGGGCCGCGCGCGACCCCGTCCGCAAAACGCCGCCAGGCCAGGCAGCAGCGGCGCCCCGGCGGCCTCCGAGGCTGCGACCAGGACCTTCGCCTCGGTCTTCGCCAGTAGCGGCGCGACCTCCGCGGGCTTCCAGCGGGTCGAGAGCGGCGTGATGACTGCGCCGAGTTCCCAGATCGCCCAAGCCGTCACGACCCAGCGCCAATCGTTCGAGGCCCAGACCGCGACACGATCCCCGCGGACGACGCCAAGGGACTGAAGCCCCCGCGCCAGCCGCTCGGCCTCGGCGAGCATCTCCGGGAATCGCAGACGAAGCGCCCCGTCGACCAGGGCCTCCTGGTCCGGATGACGCGCGGCCACGTCCCTGAGCATCTCCGGAAACGTCACGTAGGGAAGGGGCTCGACCTCCGCCATGGCTTCCACTCCTGTCTCGGCCCGCGCTCGATCCGCTCGCGCTCTGGCCGCCTAATCGATCAGGGTCGGTCCGTCAGTCCGTCAGTCCGCCTAACCGATCATGGTCAGTCCGCCGCCGACCGACAATACCTGGCCCGTGATGTAGTCCGCGCCCTCCCCCATCAGAAAAGCGACGGCGGGCGCCACGTCCCTGGGCGTGCCGATCCGCCCGAGCGGAATGTTGCGCGCGATCTTCTGCGCCATCGCCACGTCGGTTCCCGCGGTCTCGATCGTGCCGGGCGAGATGCAGTTCACGGTCACCCCCGACCGCCCCAGCTCCTGAGCCAGACTCTTCGAAAACGAGAGCAGGCCGCCCTTCGTCCCCGCATAGACGGCCAGCCGAGCCGCACCGCTGCGGCTCGACTCCGAGGTGATGTTGACGATCCGACCCTCTCCCGCCTCGACCAGCACGGGAACGACCTCGTGGCAGGCGATGATCGGGGCCAGGAAATTCACGTCGACCTGGGTCCGCCAACTCTCGGAGTCGCTCTCCACGAAGCGCTCGACGGGAAAGATCCCTGCGCAATTGACGAGCCCGCGTACAGTTTCCGTCGCGAGGAGCTCACGCAGCGTCGCGCGCAGGACCGACTCATCGCGCAGGTCCACCTCGATGGATCGATGGAGGCTGGCGTTCTCCCGAGGAAAGGCGAGGTCCAGCCCGATCACCCGCCAGCCGTCTCGCGCCAACGCCTGCGCGATCGCTCCGCCGATCCCGCCCCCGGCTCCCGTCAGAATCGCCGCCCGCATAGCGCTCATCCCTCAGCCTCCGCCCATTCGGCCCGGTCACAGGCCAGGTGATGGCCACGCGCATCGTCCACTCGACCGATCGAAGGGCGGTCTTGCCCCGCATCCTCCGTCGCCACGAGCTCGACATCCAGATCGAAGGAGATCGGCGTGACGCTGGCGACAGCCTGCTCGGCCCGCCCCGCCCACATCCGATTCTCCACGAGGGTCGGCCGATCGAAGCCCACGACGACGCGGACCCGGTCGAGCGTCCCGTCTCCGCGCGAGACCTCCACACGCCAGGCCACTGTCCCGTCGATCCGCGCGAGCGCCTGTCGAAGCAGCGGCATCGACAGCCAGCGTCCCCGCGCGAGCAGGTGTTCCCCGATCGTGTGCGCGAAGGGGAGAGCCGCCTCTCCCCCAACGACCTGCCCGGTCCTCAGGCTCAGCTCGGCGAGCGCCTCGCTCCATACCGGTCGCACGACGAGCTCCGCCAGACCCTCGACCGGGTCTTGTACCGCGCCCGGCAACAGCTGGTCTTCGCCGATCGAGGCCAGCGCGAGCGTGGCGGGATCCGTCGGGACGAGCCGCCCCCCGGTTCCCTGCGCGAGCGCCGCGCCAAAAAAGGGATCGCAATAGAGATCGACGACCTCCGACTCGAACTCGTCTTCCAGTCGGCGATGGACACCGGGGCTCGCGATCTCTCCGACCAGACAGATCCGCTCGAGATCGAGCTCCATCGGGTCGACGTTGAACTCGAGGTAGAGCCGCGCGAGCAGGTCCATCGCGCCCTGAGGCGTCGTGATCCAGATCCTCGGCCGCAAGGCGCGCAGGACCGCGAGCACCCGCATGCGGCCACGGGGATCGACACAGGTCGCCGTCGCTCCAAGCCGCGCCAGGGCGCGCGCCAAGCCCCCCGACGTGAGGTCGCCGTCCGCATGCAATGTCAGCAAAACCCGGTCGCCCGCCCTCACCCCTGCGTGGGTCAGCGTCGCGGCCGAGCGATCCTCGAGCGCCGCCAAATCTGCCAGCGAGACCGGAGCGAAGGCTTCGCCCGGGCCGAGTGGCGCCGCGAGGCCCGCAGGCAGCTGCTCGGCGCTGATCCGTTCGCCCAGATTCGCACGATGGACGAACGACTCCGGGCTCATCGCTGCCTCGCGTCGGAAGAAGGCCGGGCCTTCACAGCTGAGCCACCTCGCTCGCGAAGAGTCGCATCGATCGGACCACCCGCTCGTGGTCGAGCCCCCCGACCTGGAACTGGCAGATCAGATCGGTGGCACCCGCTTCGGCGACCCGCTTGACCGCCTGCCGCGATCCCTCGATGTCCGCGAGCATCACCATCAGGTTCTCGCGTAGCAGATCCATGGATCGTTCAGGAGAGAGACCCGCGGCGAGCTGGCCGAAGACCTTATACGTCGCGTGCTGCGCGTCCATGTAGTCCGGGGGCGCGACCAGGTTCACCTGGCGCCGGATGTACCAGAGCATCGCGTCCGCCGCCTCATCCGCCTCTTCCTGGGTGAGCGCGACATGCCAGGGCACCATCATGCCGACCCGTTTCTCCGCGGGGTCGAATCCATGCTCGGCGAGGGTCTTCTTGTAGATCGCGACGTCCTCGGCCAGCGCGTCGATCCCTTTCAGAATCGGCATGCAGAGCAGGTTGAGACCGCGCTCGGCCGCCGCAATGAAACCGTCCAGGCTCGTCGAGGCGACCCAGACCGGCGGCGAGGGCTTCTGGATCACCCGCGGCAGCACAGAGACCCCAGGGACATCGAAGAACTTCCCCTCGATCGTCACCTCCTTACCGTCTGCCGCCATGATCTCGAGCACGGCGTCGAGGTGTTCCTCCCAGATCTCGCGCGATTGTTCGAAGGGCCGCTTGAAGGCCTGATATTCGAGGGGCGAAGCGCCCCGCCCCGTCCCGAACTCGACGCGCCCGCGCGAGATCACATCCAGGGTCGCAACCCGCTCCACCGTCTGGACCGGATGGGAGAAGGGGAGCAGTACGACCCCGAGCCCGAGTCGGATCCGCTCGGTTCGCTGGCTGATCCCCGCCAGCAGCAGGTCGTTCGCGGAGGAATGCGCGAAGCCACGCGTGAAATGATGTTCGGGGAACCAGGAGCTCTCGTAGCCGAGCCGATCGGCGAGCTCGACCTGGTCGAGCACGTGATGGAAGGCCTCGACCTCGACCTCCTGGGTCCGGCCCCGCACTTCGAGCTCGTGAAAAATCCCGTATCGCAGGCCATCCATTGGGGAGGCTCCCTCGTGGTACGGACACGCCGTACCGAGGGGCTAGCATATCAAGCCGAGCGGGCCCTGCCGCCGGGTCCGCCCGAGCCCAGCGCCGGCCAACCGATCCCAAGGACGCGCGAGTAACCAAGGAGCCCCGCTTGAAAATCCTGGTGACGAACGACGACGGGATCGAGGCGGAGGGGATCCTCGCCCTCGCCCAGGCCCTCGCTGGCACCCCTCACACGATCCAGGTGGTCGCCCCCGCCCGAGAGTTCAGCGGGGCCGGCGCGTCGATCGGAGACCTCCAGGGCAGCGGCGGCGCCCGCTATGCACCTCATCGTCTGCCCGGCCTCGAAGCGGTCGAGGCCTTTGCCGTCGAGGGCGCGCCGGCGCTCTGCGTCTGGCTGGCCTGCCTGGAAGCCTTCGGCCCCGCGCCGAGCGTCGTTTGTTCGGGCATCAACGCCGGCGCGAATTGCGGCCGATCGGTCCTGCACTCCGGCACGGTGGGCGCCGCCTTGACCGCCGCCAATTTCGGCTGCTCCGGGCTCGCCGTGAGCCTCGACGTGTGGCGGAACGCGCCCCATTGGGACGCCGCGGCCGAGCTCGCCGTCCGAGCGCTCGACTGGCTGACCGAGACACCAGCGGGCACCGTACTCAACCTGAACGTGCCCGAGCAGCCCCCTGAAAGCGAGATCGAGGTCCACTCCGCACCCCTCGCTACGATCGGGACGGTCTACACCACCCTGGAGAACGACGGTGTTGGCCAGATCGGCCTGCACCAACGTTCCGCCAAGGGCAAAGCCGAACCCGGCAGCGACGCGGCAACCCTCATCGCGGGCGCGGCGAGCCTCACCCGCCTCACGGGGCTGGGACAGGAAGCCGCCGAAGATGCGGCCCGCTTCCTGAACCGGCGCCCCTAGCCCATCGAAACCCCTGTCCGTCTCTATTTAGCGTGGGTATCGTGAAGAGGTCATCAGCCAAAGGTTCCCCGCGGCCATGGACTCCACACCCACCCCCGTCCAGCACGACGGTGCCGGCAAACTCGCCGGCCGAGTCGCGCTCGTCACGGGCGTCGGGCACGGCCTGGGCGCAGCAACCCTCGAGCTCTTCGCCCGGGAGGGAGCCACCGTCGTCGGTTGCTGCCGCACCGCCGAAGACGGCCAGGCGACCCTGGCACGCGTCACGGAGGCCGGCGGACGCGGCCTCTTCGTGCGCGCCGACGTGGCCGAGAGCCGCGACGTCCGACACCTGATCGACACGACCCTCGAGCGATTCGGACGCCTCGACGTGGTCGTCAACAACGCGGCGATCGGGATGTCCTCCCGCTTCCACACCGGCGCAATCTGCGAGATCCCGGACGAAGATTTCGACGAGGTCGTCCGCGTGAATCTCGGCAGCGTCTTCCGCGTCTGTAAATACGCGATTCCCCCGATGATCGAAGGGGGCGGCGGCGTGATCGTCAACATCTCCTCGACCTCATCCGTCGTCGGCTTCCCACAAAACCACAACTACAGCGCGGCCAAGGCCGGCGTGAATTCACTCACCCAGTCGATCGCCGTGCGTTACGGGCCCGAGGGCATCCGAGCCAACTGCATCGTCATGGGAGGCGTCGACACACCCATGATCGCCTCGCTCATGCCCGTCTGGAACGAGGTCATGAAGGACGATGCCCAGCGCTTCCAGGTCAACCCCATGGGTCGGATCTCCCAACCCGAGGAGATGGCCAAGTCGCTCCTCTTCGCCGCCAGCGACGACTCCTCGTTCATGAATGGCGCCTCGATCGCCATCGATGGAGGGCAGGTGATCGCCCCGGTCGCCCACATCCCCGGGATCGAACATCCCGAGGACTCCCGATAAAGGCAGAAGACTCCGACACAGAGGTTTGCGATGCGATTTGGATTGATCTTCGAAGGCAATATGCCCCCCGATCGAGAAGAAACGGAGAGCCGCATCTTCTGGCAGGCCATAGAACAAGCGGTCCAGGCGGAGAAATACGGGTTCGAGTTCCAATGGGCGGTCGAACATCATTTTCTCGAGGGCTTCTCCCATTGCTCTGCGCCCGAGATCTTCCTCGCCTCCGTCGCACAGCACACCGAGACCATGCGTATCGGTCACGGCGTCTGCCTACTGCCCTACAAATTCAACCACCCGATCCGGGCGGCCGAGCGCGCCGCGACGCTCGACATCCTGAGCAATGGGCGCCTCGAGTTCGGGACCGGGCGCGCGCTCACCATCGCCGAACTCGAAGGCTTCGGGATCCACCCCGATGACACCCGCGACATGTGGGACGAGTCCATGCACATCATTCCGCGCATGTGGACCGAACACGAATTCCAGGGACACAAAGGGAAATTCCTCGACATCCCCAAACGCGTCGTCGTCCCGAAGCCCGTCCAAGACCCCCACCCGCCCGTCTGGCTCGCCTGCACGAGCCCCACTTCCTACCTTCGGGCCGGGGAATACGGGCTCGGCGCCCTCTGCCTCTCCTTCGGCAAGCCGGCGGACGTCGGCGAACGCCTCAAGACCTATCACGATGCGCGCGCAAGCATGACCCAACCGCTCGTCAGCCAGGTCAATGACCAGATCGCCGCCTTCAGCGTGCTCCATTGCGCCGCGGACGACGAGACCGCTCGCCAGCGGGGAGGCAAGGAGGCGATCGGCTACCTGGGCCAGATCGCCGAGTATGTGGGCGACGTCGGCATGTACGACGGCTACCGCGAGTGGGCGGAAGCACGCGGGCGCGACGACAAGGGCCAGCGCAAGGATCGCGGCTCCGAGCAAGACCAGATCGACAAGATGATCCAGGACGCCGGACTCTGCCTCGGTGACCCGGACCGCTGCTGCGAGGTCATCCAGGGCTACGCCGACGCCGGCGTGGATCAATTCCTGGGGATCGTCCAGTACGGGAACCTCGAGCATGACGAGATCATGGAAGGGATCCGCCTCTTCGGTGAGAACGTGATCCCGAAGTTCCGATAGGCGACGCGGGAGCGGAACCCAGGTGGACGAGAGCAGCCGCGACAGGATCCCGACCGGGGGGCACCCGAGCAGCGGCCGGACGATTCGGATCGGCGCGGGCCAGGGCACGGCAGGGGACTCTCCCGAAGGCGTGGCCAAGCTGATCGACGCGGGCTGCGACTACCTCTGCTTCGAATCCCTGGCCGAGCTGGTCATGGCGCGCCTCACCGAGCAGAAAGCCGCAGACCCCGAGATGGGCTACGCCGCAGACGTCGCCCAATACCTCCGCCCCGCCCTGCGCGCCGTCGCCGAGGGCCGGGTCAAGATGATCACCAACGCCGGCGGGTTGAACCCGGCGGGCGCCGCCCGTATGGCCGCGCGGATCGCCGCCGAGCAGGGCCTCTGCGGTCTACGGATCGCGACCGTTAGCGGCGACGACGTCTCGAGCCGACTCGGCACGCTCCGCGGCCAGGGCGCCGACCTCGCGCACGCGGAGACCGGCGCCGCGTTCTCGGACTTCCCCGGCGAGCCGCTCTTCGCGTCGACCTATCTCGGCGCCCGGCCCGTGGTCGACGCGCTCGATGCCGGCGCCCAAATCGTCTTCACGGGCCGGATCACGGATGCGACGCTCTTTCTCGCGCCCCTCATCTACGAGCATGGCTGGCGCTTCGACGACTGGGATCGACTCGCAACAGGCGTCCTGCTGGGGCATCTGATGGAATGCTCGGGACAGGTCGCCGGCGGAAACTACGCGGGCCCGGATTGGTGGCAGACGCCCGAACCGTGGAACGTGCCCTTCCCGATGGTCGACGTCGCGCCCGACGGCACGGCGATCCTCTCGAAGCCCGCGAGCTGCGGCGGCCGCGTCAGCTTCGACACGGTCCGACACCAGCTGCTCTACGAGGTCCAGGATCCGAGCCGCTATCTCAACCCCGACGTGGTATCTGATTTCACCTCGCCGACCTTCGAGGATCTGGGCGAGGATCGGGTGCGAATCCGGGGGGTGCGCGGCTTCCCGGCACCCGCGACCTATAAGGCGCTCCTCGGCGTGGAGACGGGCTGGGCAGGCGAGATTCGGGTCGGCCTTTCTTTTCCGCACGCCTGGGAGAAGGCCCGTACGGTCGCCGCCATTTTCCGCAAGCGGGTCGAGGACGCCGGCCTCGACGTCCTGGAGTGGCGGGTCGAGTATTTTGGTCTCGACGCCCTCGGCGGCGCGACCGTGCCCGAGCCTTCGAGCGAGCCGGGAGAGCTCCTACTCCGCGTCGCCTTCCGCTGCCGAGACGAAGCGACGGCGCTCGCGGTTCGCGGCGCGCTGACGCCGCTCTATCTCTCCGCACCCGCGGCGGGCGTCGGCGTGATCCACTCGCTGACCGGAGCGGGCCGATCCCCCTCGCGGCAGAGCGCCCTCTGGCCCACCCTGATCGAGAAGACGCTCGTCGATCCCCACGTGCGGGTCACCCTCGGCGAGGTCGAGGACGGCAAATGGCATATCGCCGAGGAGAAGCCCTGATGCCCCGCCTCTCCCTGCACGAGATCTGCGGCTACCGCTCGGGAGACAAGGGCGACACGGCCAACGCCGCGCTCTTCGCCGACGACGCGGAGATCTACGACGTGATCCTTCGCGAGGTCACGGCCGAGCGCGTCCAAGCGCATTTCGGCGACATGATCGACGGCGAGGTCATCCGCTACGAGGTCCCCAACGTCCTGGCGCTCAACTTCACGCTCCCCAACGCCCTCGGTGGCGGCGCTTCGGACTCGCTCCGCTCCGACATCC
>Ga0315316_10000910_pt1 | contig 20080 bp, 9 predicted proteins | sample M160m3416metaG_FD_203702 | JGI IMG/M metagenome (GOLD analysis project Ga0315316, IMG submission 203702) | Ammonia-oxidizing marine archaeal communities from Monterey Bay, California, United States - M1 60m 3416 | ecosystem: Environmental > Aquatic > Marine > Intertidal zone | place: USA... | reverse complement strand
CTATCTTGATTTTGAGGCAAAGTGGGTACAGATGTTTGAGAATGTTACAACAGAGAATTATAGAAAGGGAGCAAGAAGTTTTCTTAAATTCATGGGTGTCAATATACCAGCAAGAGATAAAGTAATCACATCAGCAACCGATTCTAAAGGAGACTATGCCAGAGTATTTCTCACTCTCCCAGAGGTCCAGAAGGTTGCAAATATTGTAGGAAAAGAAGCAGGGCATGAATATAAAACTATATTTTGTCTACACCATGAAATCTTTGCAAGACCTACCACAATGCATGGTTGGGTCCCAAACATTGAAGTCAAAACTATCGATGTTGATGGTAAAACATATGAGTTTGGTGAAGCAGATGTTTTTGAAAAGAAACAGAATAAACATTATTCAAAGGTCATACTAGATCCAGTAGCATTAAGATTTGCTAAAGCTTACAACAAGAAAATTATCAACGATCCTATATCAGTATATGAGAAAAAATACGCAAGTGCATTAAAATCAGCATACGCAGATATTGGAAAAATAGATCCAAACATAACCTATGAAAAGGGTCAAGAAGGTTGGCTATATTTTAATAGACCAATTTATTCAATTCGTCATTCAGCAGCTGTACATTGGTTATATCGTACTGCTTTTGATGCAAGTATGGTTGCTAGAATGGGTTGGGAAAAGGTAGACACACTTTCACAATTTTACGCAAGATCAACTGTAACCGATATGATGATGAAAGGAAGTTGTTATTATTGTAATCCACCAAAAACCCTTGAAGATATGCCAGTATTCTGTTCACCAATGCATGCTTTGGTGTGGCTTAATGGGGGTAGAAAGAATTGATAAGATGCCCAAGATGTAATCTCACATTTGGAGTTGAGATTAGAAAACAACCAGAATCTAATAGTTCACTCCCAAGTATTTTTAAACTAAAGGAAAGGTCATACATGAATTGTCGTTCATGTGGTTACAGTACAGACATTGAAAATTATAAAAATGAGGTACTAGGAGTATGACACGAGTAATTGAATTTGTAGAAATTGTGAACGGTGAACCTAGAAAACAAAAAATTGACAAACAGGTCAATAAATGGATATCTGGTAAAGAGAAAACAAAACCAGGCTTTACACTGGAGATTCAGGACGTGAAATATCATACTCAGTATAGAAAGGAGCAAGATGATATGGTTCACAGTGTTCTGATTATATGGGGTTGGAAAAAAGACGACTGGTCTGGTAGTGGACATAAGAGAAATATTGATTATAACGACTTGGAAAGATCACTAACAGATGCATTAAAACCAGATAAAAGAAGACAACGAGACAGAAATTGGTATTCAACACCAGACAGATCGTGGGCTGAAAGTAAAGAATGGAAAGGTGGAAGAAAATATCTATGATGAACGAAAAATACCAGCGTGAGACCTACTCAAAGAGGTATTCAAATTGGAAGAAGGTTTTCTTTAATCATACTAGAATGCTAGAATGTTACAATTGCCAAAAAGACCTCAAAGAGTCCTATGTATGTTCTTCTAATAGACGGAAGATTAGGTGCCTAGAATGTGCCGAAAGACATAAAATTATACCAGATATACCAGAGGAGTGTAGGTAAAATGCTCAGACTATATGCAGGACTTTGTTTGGTTATGGCTGGTGTACTTGTAGTACTCGAATTCAAGTTTTTCCACAGTGGTATCTTTAATGGATTAATAGGACCATGACTTACGGACTCTCGAACGCTTGTGTAAAGGAGCTTGATAGATTACCTTTAGTCATTTTTATGAATCGAGCGAAAAAAATAGATCTCCCAGAAAAGGTACATTTGATTGAAAGATATGAAAAACGTTTGGAGGTATTAGATGAAATGTAAGATGTGCCAAGTAAGTATAACAAATTACAATAATCGTAATTTAACTAAAGAGGGACTTTGCTTCGAATGTAGAAAGGAGATAACACTTTGAACATTAATGACTTACTAGTTCCATTACTACCAACATCAGAGCAATATCTAATATGCACAAGTGATATATGTTTCATGGAACCATTCACTTTTGCGACCACTCCTATATACTGGATAGGATGGGGTATTGTTATGGGTTGTATACTATTAACAGGCAAAAGAAAAACAAAGCAATCATCTAAGAAGATGTCAGTACCAAAGAAAGATGACAGAGAGCCATGGGAGATTGAACTTGCTAGACTCAAATAGTATATTCGGAGTCACCGTTTAACCTTGAATGAATCAACTGAATGTAGATACGGTATGCATCGATTATGTGATTCAATGAAAACATCAAAGTCCGAAAACTCAGGTTATTGTGAATGTGAATGTCATAAACAAGAGACCGTATAAGCGCGCAAAAGTTTCCACCAAAATTTTTTCATTCCTGTTATGTGTAGTATTCTATATAGCGACTTAGACAGAGTTCATCCTCGTAAGGATACGGACATATACTATTACTTGGACTAGGCATATCACGCCTGAAAATGAGGACTTTATCATTTTCTTTCATGTTTTAATGATCAATATTAATGATAAACATTAATGATTAACGTTAATGATTAACAATGGATCCTAAGATCCTACACTAGATCTTGAAAGCAATACTATACTTACACTATGACATGTATTATCTATAACGGAAGAAAACTTTTCAAGAAATGTTTTAAGAATAAAAAAAGAATACTTTGATATTATAATATGTATAGCAAGTATAGAGCTAGTAATAGTTGCCTTTTATTTTGTTCTTTATCTCTCTATGCGCTAAATTCGATTTTTCGATGGGTTAACTTTAATTTTATATTCTTACCAAACATCGTCACTGTGTGACTCTTATTGAGATTATGTCAGCAGCATTCACGCAATATCGTTCAGGGATCGTATATGCGATTCAATATGGGGATTTCGATGCTGCAATCATATTCATAAGGAATACCATCGCTATGCTTCCTGAGCCATCTAGACCAGAATTACCACCAATTCCTTCACCTTCCAATTTAGCTGAGGATTTACAGGACAAAAGGGCAAAATGGGAATGGGTTATGGAAGGGTCCGCTATTGCAGAGGAAGCTATATCAAAGTGGATCCACGTAAATTTAGCGAGGATGCAAATGTAATATGTCAGAAAATGAGAAACCTTCATCAACCGAAATTGTGACAACCTCTGAAATGATGGCTAAAGAGCCTGGTGGTTCTAAATCAGGGGGGTTCTCAGATACAACATTACCATGGATCGACCAAGAAAATAGGAAACACTATATTCCCACAAGATGGTATTGGGGATCAATTTGCAAGAGAATTTTGACTCATAATAAGGCTCATGGGTTTACTGGAATAGTCATGATAGGCATGTCTGGTTCAGGAAAAACCACTTTGACTCAAACATTAATACACCAAATACATTCCTACGGAGAAAATTACACCGTTGATTGGTTTAATGGTCACGACATGCTTAATATCGACAAAAAAATAAACGCCATGACTGTAGGAGTTCCACACATAATGGTGTTTGACGACGCCTCATATACAATGGAAAATGCTAAAGCCTCAGAAGTAGGACGACTGGCAAATGCCCTTACAACTGTTCGTCATAAAGTAAAATCAAAAATCATCATGATCATGAACATACACTATTCTAAGGCAACTAAGAAATTCTTCAGAAATCAGCATTTCACTTTTCTGACATCTATCACTACAGAGGAACTAGGTAATCTCAAAGATCTCTTTCAAGATAAAATGCCTATGATCAGACAGTTCGGACAAAAGTACCGTCAAATGGCGTTACAGGGACGGTTCTACGCCCCCATCAATGTTTACAAAGGAACGTTCGCAAAATACCAAATTAACGATCCGTTCAGACTTGGGTTGGTATCAGAGATTACGGATGTTCATTTTTTCTTGTATCCTAGATTATCATGCAAACAATGTTTGCCAGGAGCAAAGGATGAAAAAACAGAATTGGACACAGATACTTTCGTGAAAAAAGCTAGAGGATTTAAAAATTTATCCGCACTCAGAACAGCATTAAGGTTTTGGCTTGTAACTCATAATCATGAAGGGTTAGGCGTTAATTATTTACCGACCATATATAGAGGCTGGTGGAAGACTTTTGATAAAGTTTCAATAAAACACAATGTTAATTGGGTCGACATACTTGATGCATTATCAAATGATAAGGACAATATAATAAAAATCAGAAAAAAGCTAAGTAAACGAAAAAGCATGATGGGTTTAGAGGAGATCATAAAAGGTGCGGGTGACGAAAAAGTTGATAAAATTAATAAAGATCTGTTAAAAGGTGGTCCAGTGGAGAATTTGGAAGGTACGAAAGACGCAGAAGATTGGTTTGAGGATGATAATATGGACGATGTTGAGCCTTTAGACCAAGTAACTGAAGCTACCGATAAAAACACACCTACAAACACACCAGACTATGATTCTACGTACATTCCACCCCCATCATGAGATAAAATTAAATTTCAAATACGAAGGAACGTGTAGCATTGTATGTTTGACGGAGGATTATTTCTAATTCTAAATATAGTTGCTGTCATATTTCTGATCAGACGTGAGTTACCATTTAAGATAGTTGCATTAATCATATTCTTTGCATTAGGAACAATAATGCTTGCAGGGGAAGATGTTGCTTTTACATGGACTGGAACTGAGGCTGCGACAACTGGGTCAGCTGCAACGACTGTTGAAGTGACACAGACGTTCTATTTGATAGGAGATGATGATCCTTCTACATTCAACGATAATGCTACCTGGGTAGGGTGGATTTACATCACTATAGGTTGTCTTGTATCCTTTAGTTTCTTTGGACGATATATAGGAGCTGATTACTAATGGGTTATACACATATCTTCTTATTCTTCCTGTGCATAAATTTTGGACTTGGTATAACAACAATAGCGGATACGCCACTTGCTATTCCAACAACACATGAAAGATGCTTTATTGACTATACGGATAACGCGCCTGGGAACCAACTCCAACCTATAGTAGTGTATGATAACTCTACAGGTACATGGGTAGCCACAGGTCCTGGTGAGGCTATAGATGACATTGTATCTGATATTGAGGGTGATCCTACTTCTGGAATGGGAACGACACCAGGTAGTACAGGAGCACCTGGTCCATTTGACCCAATCATTGACTTTACTGACCAAAGTTACGCTATACTAAACACTATGAAGAACTTCATTGCTGGTGGTTTTGTCACAGATGTATTAGCACATATTTCATTATCATGCGACATGGATCCAGAAAGCCCAACATATGGTGAACCTATAGATAATGAGGTATGGAATTACTTTGTTGGTGGAATACAGGTTATCTTTGGATTCCTATTATGTTTGACACTCTTTAACTGGTTAACTGGAAGAAGTACGGACTTGGGAAGTTAGTAATGTTATTTGTTGACTTGTTGATAGCATCTGGAATTATATCACTTGTAGCAATTCCATTACTAGTTATTATACGAGATGAGTACAAGAACCCAAAAAAATGGTTTGTTCAAAATGAAAGATAACTGGTATGAAGACTGGCTTAAGAAAAAGGGATATGATGTCGATGAAGAACCAGTAGGAAATAAATTATTTACTCATGTTGAAAGATGTCCACGTTGTGATGAAACAATGCTTGATGTACAGGCTTGTCATTTAATGTGTCCAAGGTGTGGTGGACATATGGATTGTTCCGATAAGGGGGTTGTTTGGTAATGGGTAAGAAAGAAAAGATACAATGTAAAACCTGTGGTGCATATCTTACAAACCCAAAATCTAAATTAAAAAAATCATGCCGTGAATGTGATAAAGATGTAGGTATGTCTAGAATGGGTAAAGGGTTCAAATACGTCTAAAATGATGGGTATATAAAATCAAAAGTTAGATTTTATCTTATATAAGCAACTTATTTTCAGTGTTTATCATGATTGATATTTCCTACATCATGGGATTTATCGGAGTAGCAGTAGGTCTGATAATTGGTATCTTGATTTACAGCGAAGTCGAAGCAGCAATTGACTGCCCAGATGCAACTGCAAATCCTGACGGCAATGAAGCCTGCACAAGAGCAAAACAAATTGCTTGGACAGTAATTAGTATACTTCCAATCTCAATGTTCTTCGCTCTATTCGCAATCTTCGGTGGATTCAGCAGAATGGGCTAGACAGATTAATTTCTGTTCAGAACACGAGGCGATAGAAGTGACCTCGTAGAAAAAACACCTTCTACCTTTTCTTTATTAATTAGAAACAAAAAATTAATTTCAAATACTTGGTCATTGTCTATTTGACATGGCACTGAATATTATTCTACGAGCCGTTATCAGTATATTTGGTATAGGTATAGCACTTGTTGCTTTTATGCCAGCTGTTTGGGATTTGTACTACAACCAAGACTTGTGGATAAATGCACCAGCAGAAGCGTTGGCAACTAGAGATAATATTTATGCAACATTCATGGCACTTCCTCTGTTTATGATTGGTAGTGTTTTTCTTTGGAGTTACATGAGTATCTCCAGAAGAGATTATGCATATTGATTTCCACGTTGGACGGGAGATGCTGCAAATTGATCATTAAAATTAATTTCATATAGTTAGTCTTTGAAACAAAACTATGCGTAACATTGGCAGTATATTATTCCTAAGTGTCATATTACTCACATCAACTATCACTATTGTTATCCCACCTCAAGAAGCATCAGCACAGAGTATAGCAAACTCCACTTCACCTTACGCAATGGATGGAACTGCTATAACAAACAGTACTGGTACATTCTGGAAGGATAGTAGATACTGGTCATTCCATTCTAGTAACTCTACATATTCACTAAAGTCATTCCCATACGTTGGAGACGTACAACCTCAATTCCCAATACAATGGAATGATGCCACAGAAGCATACGAACATCAACCATATGTAGCACAACAAAATATACAAGAGACTGTAGTACTAAACACCACACCGACAACACCACCACCACCTCCAACCCCTACATATCAAGCACCTAACTATCAACCAAGCGAGCCAGCACAACTAGTAGCAGTAGCACCTGACCACTATCCAATTAACATAGAAACCGAAACATATGCAACACATGAAACAGTTCTTTCTGACTTTACAATTGTAGGAACACATGAAGTGTTTGGGTTCCCACATATCGTAGTCAATGGAGTGGCACAACCATACCACGTTGAAGACAACACAAACAAAGTGATAGTGAGAACTAACTCTGTTGGTGGTGTCATCTATGACAAGAACTCTTGTAGTTATTCAATCTACGAGAATGGCTGGGACGGTGCATCAAAAATTGATTCGGTATCAATCATCGGACGTTCAGCAGACATTAACACAGACAACTGGTCCGCAGTACCAGAGAATAATCTAAACTGTACTGTTGAACATATACAACTACCAGACTCTGTTAAAATCATTTCAACAAAAGGAACCGTTAACACAAACTCTACAGGTAGTGGAGTGCAACATGAATTAATCATAGATGTGGGAACTGGAATTAAAGAAACATTTAGAGTTCAAACACAAGATACAGGAAAGAAGTTAGGTGTAACACAAACTGCACACACTGGTGACATTCTAAACATTGGTGGCATTGATTACAACATCGCTGCACTTGATGGAATGTTTATGGACAGAGATGCAATTGAAGCAAACGAAGCACAGATATTTGAAATCACAGAGAACTTGAATTATGATATAGGTGCAGGCTGGGATCGTTTATGGGGTATATCATTTGAAGCAGGCGTACCAAATAAAATCAATCTAGACTATGCAAACGCTGGAGAGATTGAACAAACATACTTGGAGATTGATCCAACTTGGACTACATCATTTGGAACAACATCATTCAAAAACGTAGTACAAGGTAACAGTGCTGGTAGCACTTGTGACACAACAGGTACTCATTATCAAGATACATATAGTGACAAACTACAACACGCAACTGCTAATTCAAATTCACAGTGTAGGGAGTATGTTTATGAGTGGGACGTATCTAGTGTTACATTACCAGATAATGCAATAGTTCAAGGTGTGAGTTTAGAATATTCACAAGGATATAACAATGGAAACAAAGAGATTGAATACCACCCATTCACTTCCGTACAACCATCAACACTATCAGGTGCAACTGGTGCAACAACAATCAAGACTGCCATATACAGTAGCACTCCATATATCACTGCACCAATAACTGCTGGAATAAGTAACACAGTTAGTTTAGGAACTCAGGCTGGAACTGATTACAAAAACAACTCAGGTTGGTTTGCAACTGTCTTAATGTATGAAGGTGCCAATACAATAGATTCTATTTATGCATACTCTAATCTAGGTGATGGAACACTAGGTGTATCTTACACAATCCCACCACCTTACTTACCACCAGCACCATCTAATCTACAAACAGGTGCAATCAATTCAAACGCAGTTAACTTAGAATGGACAGAGATGGGTGGTGGAGTAACAGAAGAGTTTGGTCTTAACCAAGAGTTAGGATACAAAGTTTACAAGTCTGATTACGCATACGCAGGAAAGAACTTACCAGGAGAACAAGGACAAGACAGTTCTAACTGGGATGGTTACATCGGTGCAACAGAGATGGACGATAACGAATTACTATATCACTTTGATGGTTTACAAGGACAGACAGTAACATCTTCACTAGACGTTGATAACATAATTGCATACTATGAATTGGAAGGAAGTGCTGGAACACTTGACGGAACCGTCACAGGTGCAGTAACAACTGCAACAGATGTTGGAAACTGGGCTGGTGACTTGGGTCAAGCAATACAAGTGCAGACTGGAACGACACCAGGAATGGTAGTTCCAACGTGGGATCAAACAGTAGGTGGAACATTTAACGGAAGTGAATATGTAAAAACGTCTGGTTCTGGTTGGACTCAATCAAAAGGATCAACGACTGAAAGTGCAACAAGTGGAACGTTTTCAATAGAGTGTACTCCGTTTGTAAGTGGCAGTTCTGGTTATGGATCTTTATGTGGACTTGATGATGGATATGTGAACTCGGCAGATCAAATAGACTTTGGATTTGGAGGGCTAACAGGTATTGGAACATATTCAATTATTGAGAGTGGAACATCAATAACAACAGGTTCATGGAGTTCATCTAACCTAATGAAAGTGACTTATGATTTTTCCAGTGGTACAGCCACATATTATAAAGATGGAACACAGGTTCATCAAACAACTGGTCACTCTGCAACATCATTGAATGGATATGTTGCTGCTTATCTACAAAATGACGGTGTATCAGCAATTAAAGTGACAGGCTCAATACCAGTCTACACAGACTACCGTGCAGAACAATATCAAAGTGGAACGACACCAGCAACAGCACTTGTTGATGAACCATTCACAACTCCAACATTAACATGGACATCAACATCATCTAGTCCGTCTGTCACTGGTGGACAATTAGTATGGAGTGGTGTGGCTAACGGTGGGGATGATAGGGCGTATGCTTCATTACCATCAGCATTAAATGATGCAGAATTTGTTATGAGATTCGAGTTTGACCCTAGTTCTGCAAACATACCATCACAGCATATACTTGGATTAGTTGATAATGAGGGAGATACATCTAGCACAACTCAAGATATGTTAGGTGTATTTTATTGTGATACATACGAGATTTGTTTAGTTGAAAAAAATGATAGTAGTAGTTATCATAACTGGTCAAACTTTGTAGGTACTGGTTCAAACAGTGTCACTGGTTCATCAGGTAATTTGTTCATCGAAATGATTCGTGAGTCAAGTACATCAGTAAAACTAAATGTTTTCAGCGATAGTTTCGGTGGCACTCATGTTGGTTCTAGTCCACTTTCATTAACTGTCAGTTCAGGTCTTACAGGTCTTGACAACATACAAACAGGTACACAAACTGGTGGGTCAAGTACACGAACATTATCAGCCGTGTTAGACAATCTAAAAATCTATGACGGTGTGACAGATGCTTCTGATATACCAACCTACTCCTACTATAACTTCGGAGACCTCGGCTATGCAGAAGACACTGAAAGATTCGTAGGACAAGAGTTTGGTGCAATAGTAGGAAACGATGATTACTCAACTAACTTTGATACAAACACTGGTTGGACATTCGGAACAGGTGTTGGTATAACAGGTGGGGAAATGACTTGGAATTTGGACACTACGAATCCACGAACACCATCAACTTATGATCTAACATCTGTGTCAGATACAACATGGACATTAAGAATCGAGAACATTAACGCTTCAACATGGAATAATTATGGAGGTGTATGGGTTGGAATATCATCAATAGATGGTGAAGATCAAGGTGTTAACTCTGATGCAGTGTTTACACGTCTTGTTGACTTTGCAGATCCTGATGATTACATGAGTGTAGATTATTTTGATGATAACACAAGTAGAAATGGTGGAACTAATGCTCTTTTTGACTTTGCCACTGGACAGCCATACTCAATCCAAATGTATAGAGATGGCACAACTGTAACAACTGAATTTTATGAATCTACAACTGTCACTGGACTTGCAGCACATTCAGCAACTCACACAGTTCCAACGTCAGTACAATCATTACAATACTTGAAGGTGTATGAGTATTACATTGGTGGTGGTGCAAACAATAGTTTGATTGCAACAGTTCAAGGTATGTCATTTCATGATGGTGTATTGCCATCAGCCGTTGTATCATCAGCAGCAGCAGACCTAATAGGCACATCAATCGACAACGTACAACTCAGACTAGATAAGGTAGGTTCCCCAAGTGGAACTGCACAAGTGGGTATTTGGGATTCATCTGACACAAAGGTTCACGACTTTGGTAATTATGATATGAGTAGTGCGACCAGTGAGGTTGTTAAAGCTAGTTGGGACGAGTCAACTGCAAACAACATCACAGTGACAGATGGTAATGCCGTTTCAGATAGTGCTTCATGGGGAACACAGATACTTGGTGCACAAATATGGAATCCAGCAAACTGTACGCCTGATTGTTATGTTGAATGGTCTGTGACAGATTCAACTCAGTATGGCTACTTTGGTTTAGACTCAAACCCAACATCAATGAGTGGTCATGGAGAGAAGCAATGGGATTATGGAATGTATGTAGTTGGTAATGGTGGTAACAATCGTTATGTCGAAGTAACCGAGAATGGATCTAATTTATGGCAATCGAGTTATGGCAGTTGGTCGTCAACGAGTGATGTTTTCAAAATAACAATGGACTCTAACAGTCTAGTGAAATATTACATAAACGATGTTGTTGTTTATACAAGTAGTAATACATACTCTGCAACTGACTATTATCTAACATGGTACCCTAACGGAACACATGGAGTTATACTTGGAGACTCTAACCTTAACCTTAACTTATCTTACACAGACAAAACATTCACATCATCAACACCATACACCATAGCAGCAGGCGATAAACTCGGAATGCTACAACCAGCAACTGGCAGTGATGATGATAACTTTGTGCAAGTGTATTATGTAAAGGGTGCTGAAGCCATAACATCACCAGTCACATACACTTCATTAAACACTGGAACAGATGAGGGTGATGGTGTTTACAAAACAACTTCACAAAGTTGGAGTAATGTAGGACGTGTAGATGACGTCTTTAAAGTAGGTGGAAATACAAAAGTCACAATTAAAACAACTTCTAACCACTCTGAATTTGGATTTATAGAATCTACACAAACAAACGTGAGTTGTTTTGAATGTAACAGTAATGCGTATGTGAATGATAACATGGTTGTACATACAAAATCAACAGGTGGGTATGGCAGTGGTCTTGGTGGAAATGTCGACGCTGGTGATCCTGGACCATGGGGTTATAATATAGTTGCATCAAGTTGGGATCCTTCGTCATACACAACAGGCACAGACTTTACAATGGAAATAAAACCAAACGGAGATGTTGAACTTTCTATGGATGGTGTTCTAAAATTCACATGGGCTGCACATGCAGTTGGTAAAGAATTTCATTTCTATGTTGGTCATTACGCGACTGGAGAATCAAGAGTCACTTATGAATCATCACCTAACACAGACTACGACTCCTCACTATCCAAGATGGTCTACGGAACCTTCGGTGCATTAGATGAAGGATTACCAGAGGTTGCAGAACAAACTGGTTCCCCTACAGATCATGACAGTGGTAATTCATACCCTACTTGGTATTATTATGGCTCTGGTGATATGCGTGGTCTTGAGATAACTGGTTTAACAGCAGGCGATAAAATCACAAAATTAGGGGCAGTTATGAACGGTGCTAGTGGTCATGGTATTCGTTTAGCAGCATACGATGGCAATACATTGTTAGGTGAAACAGCAACAGAAACTCCAACAATTGGAACTGGTTTACAATTGTTTGACTTAACCACCTCAGCAGTAGTTCCAAGTTCTGGAACGGTAAAAGTAATGTTCATGCATTCAGGGGCATGGATAGGAGCTGGAAATGGTATTGGTTATTGTTCCTCATGTGATACAATTTGGTATCAAACTAACGCATACACCAATGGATTCCCAGCAACAGCAAGTATGTCTCAACATATAGGTGGTTGGGATTTAGTGATTCAGACTGTTGAAGTCACACAACCATACGTTGCACCAGTCACATACGACCTTCGATTCCAAAGCACATTAGGTAATGCTGCAAGTGGTTCTGGTCTAGACTTTGACGGTTCAAATGATTATGTTTCATTTGGAAGCGACACTGATTGGAACTTTTTACACGATGGATCACCAAGTACAATCTCATTTTGGGCTAAGGCAGATACATTATCTCAGTCAGACCCTGCTGGGTTAATTGCAACAACTGATGCTGGCGGTAATTCACAAATAGGTACTGCAATATTTGTTGCTAATGGAGATATGGTTGGTTATTTGCAGACATCAGGTAGTGCTGCGACACAGAACTCACAAGACATCTACACAATACCAGATACAGACTGGCACCATTACATATTCACTTACGATGGATCACTCACAGCAGATAACTTGGTAATGTATGTTGACGGTGTACAACATACTACAGGCACAAAATCAGGTTCTACATTCAGTTCTGGTGGTTCACATAAGGAACTTGAACTTGGAAGAACCTCACAATACTTTGACGGAAAGATGGACGAGGTTGCAATTTATGACTATGTCTTAGATTACTTTGCAGTTGAAACCCTATACAATGGTGGCGATGGTAGAGACCCATCAACACTACAGAACTACATTCAAAACAATGTAAAGCCAGTTGCATATTACAACCTAGATGACGGTGGTGCAACAAATGTATACCCACCAGCACAGACAGTACCAAACGTTTGTGAAGACCTTAGTGGTGTTACCTGTGACTTTTCTATGGATCCATCAACATCAACTACGTTTGCAGATAACTTCACATCTGATAATTGGACACATAATGGAAACTCCGTTACAGGTAATGAATTAGTGTGGGGTATTGATGGAGGTGTAAATCCTAATCAAGCTGATATGTCAACGTATGATCTAACAGCAGTTGATGATTCATCGTGGGTCTTAAGATTCAAATACGAAATAGATGCTATCACCGCATCAAATGACACAGACATGGGTTATTTTGTACTATCAGATGAAAACTTTGGATCATGTTATGCCTCAACCTGTAGTAATGGTTGGGCTACTGAAGATGAACAAAATCATCTGGGATTTATAATAACACCATATTCAAACTACGGTTATGATCTACAATTACTTGCAAGTACTGGATATATTGAAAACGGTGATGGGTCTGGGTCATGTAATACAACAACCGATTTGTGTAATGGTACGTTTAGTTCATCTTACAGCAAGTGGTATTCCTTAGAAAGAGATGGTTCGACATTGAACCTAAAAATTTACGATGATGATACTTATGGAACACCATCAACAACATTAACAAAGTCAATTCCATCTGGTGTGACTGGTTTACAGCATTTAATGATAATGGGAGATGAAAGAAGAGTTGATAAAAGTGCTGGAATTGAAGGAACTATTGACGACATTGAGTTTTACAACGGTGTATCGAACGGAACCAATCACTCAGTCCTACATGACGGCACACTCAACGGTGTAGGTTCAACATCAGGTGTTGTAGGTAAAGCAATGGACTTTGATGGTTCGAATGATTACATTGCAATGACAGATGGATTTGATTTCCAATTAGACGATGAATTTTCAATATCACTTTGGTTTAAGACAACATCTACATCTTTTGGTTCTATAATTAATCAATGGGGGACACAGAATGGTGGTGGTAATAATGGTTGGTCACTTTTAGATAGTGGAACAGCAGCATCATTTAGATTTTCATCAAGTTGGAGTGGCGATGCAATCCGTGTGAACACTGGCACGAACAGTGCATTTAGTGACGGTGCTTGGCATAACTTAATTCTAACTTATGATGGCACTGGTCACGCTGGTGTCACATATTATTTGGATGGTGTAGAAGAATCATCAACTGCCGACCTTACAGGTTCAGTAGGTGCAATAGCATACACTCTACCTTTGGAAATTGGTGCATACAGCACTAGTCATTCTGACAAGTATGATGGTCAGATGGACGAGATATACATTTTCAAAGATAAGGTAGTTACAGAAGCAGAGGCACTTTCAATCTACAACTCTGGTGTTGCAGGCAAACAACTATCCTCTGCAACAGTTTCAACATCAGGTGCTGGAACATATTTGATAGATGAGAGTGGAGTGCATGATGCAGTGTACGGACTTAAAGCAACTACTGCTTCAATAGATACTAACTTTGATTCAGACTCAGGTTGGACAATCAATAGTTATTCATCTAGTTATCTTGCAATAACTGGTGGTGTGTTTGATGGAACATTCCCATACGCTTCTTATGATGACGAGAAAAATTATGGTGTACAGACAGTCTATGATTTAGGCAGTGTTGATGATGAACAATGGGTTTTACGATTTGCATTCTTACCTGAATACTATGAGAATACTGGTGTTAGAAACTTCATCGGATTAACATCAGGTGATGAAACTGAATGGTCTTGTGATAATAATTGTTCAGGTAGTGACAAAGGAGATGAAAAGTCAATCGCAATGGTTGGATATACAAGCACAATGGAGTTGGGATATTCTGTTGGTGGTAGTGGTCAGTATATCGGTAATACAGAAAACAATGATCACGCAAGTGTCTCAACAAGCAATTGGTATTGGGTTGAGATTGCAAGGATAGATGCTAATACAAGTAGGCTTACAGTATGGGATGATGCCTTTGATGGTAATCAAATACACCAAAGCACAGATGATCTAACAGGGTTAGGTATTGATGGCTTACAATATATAAAATTCTCAAAGAATGGACGTGCTAGTAATTATAATGTTGACGACGTGTCATTTTACAATGGAGGTTTGTTAAGCACACCAACCTTCGAAACAGGCAAAGTCGGCACACAAGCATTAGTATCTCCACAAGTACAAATCACACCAAAAGCAGTAGTTGAAACAGGTGCAGTAACAATAGCAAGTAACGCCTTCAGTCCAACACCATTATCAGTTACAACTGGCAGTACTGTAACATGGACTAACACAGATAATACTATTCATCAAGTAAAAACTACAGGGTCAACTACAACATGGCAAGATGATTTATCATCTAGTACAGGTTGGACAACAACAAGTTCATCTAATGTTGATGTCTCAGGTGGAAAATTAAACTATAATAACTTAGTAATTCAAACTGGCACAAATCATAAAATAGCATACGATTTGGGATCAGTGTCAGATTCATCTTGGGTCTTACAATACACTCTAACTCCATCGGCTTTCAATGCTGACGGAGCTGTATTTGGTTTTATCAGTGATACCATTAATCCAAATCTTGAGAACAACACAGATGGTATAGGCACAGCAATCAATTCAAATGGTGGTAATACTTGGTTCACAGGTTCGTATGCAGACGGTTCAAAACTAAATTACAGTAATCAAATTAACCATGATCTAGGAATACCAAATTTGACTAATGGTGTTGATTACTTTATAACAATCAAACGTACATCATCTACAACTATTGAGTTTGAGATACGAGAAGGATCACACGCTAATTCAACAGTGTTAGCTTCATGGTCAGGTTCAGTAGCCTCTACTGTAACTGGATTACAATACCTTGTATTCGGTAATGCTAATTGGGGAAATGGATCTGCTACATTTAGTGGAACGATTGATGACATATCATTCCACGATGGAGTTACAACCGCAGTTTCTGGAGAGATTGTCTCTGGTAACATCAGTGCAAGCACTGGAACATTCGCACACACATTCGATACAGCAGGCACTTACAACTATGAATGCCCAATCCACTCATCCATGACTGGACAGATTGTAGTAGCAGATGAGAGCACACTACCATCTGGTACCAAAGACTTTACGGTTTCAGCATGGACAAAGACAACACAAGGTACACCTAATGTTGTATTCAACAACGATTATGGTTCAGGCTGGGTTAACAATAATCTAGGAACTCCATACGGAGTTGTTTCAACTACTGCAAACTCGATTGACATAGCTGTTGATAACACTAGCACTTCTAACTATCCTCACAACTCTATGAATTATGAATTATCTTCTGCATTATCAGATGAGTGGGTAATGCGATACTCATTCACAGTTGATGATAAGACCTCAACAATGGGTAATGCCTACTTCAACGTCATGCTGATAGATGATATGTGGCTTGGTGGTGGCTGGGATGGACAAAATGAAAATAATGGTAATGGAGATTTCATATCAGCTATGTACCATGTAGCTTCTGCCGATAACAAGTGGGGTACTGCGAGTGCTGATAATTTCACACATGGTCAGGATACATCAAAGACTGGCATAACTTACACAGTCGGCACTACATATTATTTTGAGTTGATAAGGACATCCCCAACTGCGTTCCAAGTTGACTATCATGGTACAAGTGGATTTGGAACTGCACAAGATAGTTTATCTAGGTCAATCGCAAGTACAATCGCAGACTTGGACACAATCGCAATCGGTATGCCTAATCAAAACGGTATGGGTTCATGGGATATATCAGTTAATGACATTCAAGTTTGTGACGGACAAACAGACTGGGCTAACTGTGTAACTGTAGGTGCTGACGAAATAGGAACCGTCCTATCGTTCGAGACGCAAGAAGCACCTTCATCTTCAACAGCTAGAGACTCATCTAAAGACGGAACTAACAACGGAGCAACAACTGGTGTCACTGGTAAAATTGGAAACGCATGGGACTTTGACGGTTCAAATGATTATGTGGATTTAAATAATTCAATGATTAGTGGTACTGATGACTTTACACTTACAGGATGGTTCTATGTTCATACTGACGGTTTGATGTGGACTAAACAATTCCCAATGAAAGATAGTAATAACAATTACAACTCTATGGCATTGTACAAACACGCTTCTACAGGTGTTTGGTACATGACACCAATCAATGGATCTATTTCTACTGATACATCAACTAATACATGGCATCACTTAGTTTGGGTTAGAGATTCAGGTACATCATATCTATGGGTAAATGGCGTACAGCAATCAGGCATAAGTGACTCGACAGATCTAGGTACACAGAATATGCACTTAGGTAATGAATACTCAAACTCTTGTGCGTTTCATGCTTGTCAGTATGATGGATTGATGGACGAAGTCTCAATATGGGATAGACCTTTGACCAGTTCGGAGATAGGTTCATTGTATAATTCAGGTAGTGGGGCAGAAGTAGATACACTATCCGATCTATCTAATCTAATAGCATACTACGACTTTGAAGGAACAGGCGACTTGGAAAACCAAGCAATGGTTACAACCGTAACACCAGCACCAACCAAAACCACAGCCTTCGAAGTCGAACCAACCAAGATGAGAATTGTTGATATTGAGCCAGGAGTTACAGGTAACGTATACGCAGATGATTTCTCAACTGATAACTTAACACATTCACAAGCAAGTGTTACAAGTGTATCAGGTGGTAAATTCAATTACAGTCCAGCAGGCTATCCAACATACTATATGGCTGGTGGAGAGCAAACACTACCAATAACATTATCAGATACAGCTTGGGTTCTCAGGGCTGAATGGGATATAACTGGCTGGGCTGCACCAAGTGGCGACAATCATCAATTTTTCTTAATGTTATCTGATGTCACAGGTCTTTCATCAACTTATACAAACGCAGGGGATATGATTGGGTTTGGTGGTAGAACCGATACTGGTCTAAGAGTCACAGCTTCTAACGATGGTGGTAATTGGTATAATAACATGAGTACTTTATCACATACTCCTACAACAGAAACCCTGTATGTTGAGTTGAAACGTACTTCTGCAACTACTGTTTCAATGGAAATATTTGATGATTCTGCATTTAGCAATTCATTAGATTCAACAACTACATCAACTCAGGCTGGTGTAGATGGATTGAACCATCTAACAATATTCACATTCCAAGGTAATGGGCAAGGTGGAGATATGTCAGGTACGATTGATGATTTACAAATATGTGATGGATATACAGACTGGGCTAATTGTACCCTATCAGTAGCAGAAGTCAGAACCAACATCTTAGAACAAACAGTCTCCCTAACACCAAATGATTGGAAACACGTCTCATGGGTTAGAGATGGCAGTTCATGGAAGACAATCGTTGATGGAACCCAAGTTGGTTCTACAGTGACACAGGCTACCAGTTTGGGAACCGCAAAGCCAGGCACAATACCAGCCACGATGATAAATCCAGATTTATCAGACTCAGCACAAAACTCATCTTGGACACGCTCTGGGGCTAACAGTGGAAGTCCAAATCTTGTAATTGATAATTCTTGTACCATTGGCAGTCTGACTGGTTGTGTTGTATACGTTAGTGCAAATGCTGGTGGTAGTGGTGGTGGTACAAATGGAAACGAGTATCAGATTTACACATTACCAACTGGGACATCTAACTGGATAGTAGATTGGGTGTCTAAATGTGAATCATGTAATAATGGTAATGGAAATAAGAATGCGTTTGGACTAGGGGACGGAACTACCGCATTATGGGTGAATGAAGGTTCAAACGGTGCGTCAAATAATCATTATTGGAATTGGGAATTATTCAACAATAATTATGGTTCGTATGTAACAGAAGGTGCAGGGTTTGCAACTGGCACTGCTGGAGATGTCTTTTACAACCGAATGATCGGCACAGGTACGACATGGAATATATATGCATATACTGATCCTGAACGAACATCACAAGTATTTACAACATCATACACATCAGCCCCTGCAACTGTTACAGAACTTGTAGTCCGTGGTTATACCCACTCAACATATGTTGGCACAGCCAAGATAGGTGGAATTAATTTCTGTTCATTAGGTACGTCAATGAGTTCATGTACAAGTGTCGAATCACCATCTCAGCCAACATACCACATCGGAACCCAACCTGACTCTGCAACAAACCCACTAGCAGTCATTGATGAATTACACATTCACTCAGCACCAGCAGAAACAGTAGTAGCCAAATCACATGACAGAGGAGACGCAGAGTTTAACCTAGTAGATACAGTACCATTCTCAACTGAAGGTGCAACCATAACATATTCTGATACATCAGTAACACCAGGAGACGCACCAATATACCAGATATACTCTTTCAACCTTGCTGGAGAAACTGAATTACAAACACTAGTTCAAGGAAGCACAGTATCATTACCAAATGCTCCAACCAATCTACAAGTAACAAACGGAATAACTCAAGCCCAATTAACATGGACTGTTTCCAGTGACCTTGGTGGAGGAAGTAATATGGGAAGTGCAGTATACCAATCAACAGATAATCTAAACTGGACATTGTTAGCACAACAATCAAGTACAACACCAGCATACACTGACACCACAGCAAACGTTCTAGGACAAACATACTATTACAAAGTAGCAACAGTTAACGAAGCAGGCATAGGAGCAACAAGTGCTGTAGCCAATGTCTTAATAGCAGACTCACCAGATGCACCAACTGGTCTAACAGCAACTACAGCAGCAACCAAAG
>Ga0315316_10000909_pt1 | contig 20086 bp, 13 predicted proteins | sample M160m3416metaG_FD_203702 | JGI IMG/M metagenome (GOLD analysis project Ga0315316, IMG submission 203702) | Ammonia-oxidizing marine archaeal communities from Monterey Bay, California, United States - M1 60m 3416 | ecosystem: Environmental > Aquatic > Marine > Intertidal zone | place: USA... | reverse complement strand
TGCGTGATCGGTGGTTTCAAGGTCCCGCTTTGGCAGAATCAAAGAAGAAGGCCCTGCAGCTTGATCTGCAGCCGGGCGAAGAACTCTGGGTTATTGCAAGGGCTGTGGACACAGGTATTGTTCCGCCGAATCCTGACGTTCCCGGCTGTGGTGCTTTGATGGCGATTCTGCCGAATCAAGCGGAACAGGTTCCCGTGCCACTGAAACACACGGCTGTCAAAGGAAACATCGACGGCTACATCGCAACTGTTGATGTGACTCAACAGTTTCACAATCCCTACGATTCGAAAATTGAAGCAGTGTATGTGTTCCCTCTGCCGCAGGACGCTGCGGTGAACGAATTTGTCATGACTGTCGGAGACCGAAAAATCCGCGGCATTATTCGTGAACGTGAAAAAGCCGAACAGATTTATGCCGCAGCCAAATCACAGGGGCACGTGGCGGCACTGATGACTCAGGAGCGGCCAAACATCTTCACTCAGAAAGTAGCCAATATTGAACCTGGTAAACAGATCGACATCAATATTCGCTACTTTAACACACTCCGATACGATGACGGGGCTTACGAATTCGTGTTTCCGATGGTTGTTGGTCCTCGCTTTAATCCACCGGCCACGGCAGATGGCGTGGCCGCAGTCGCACGAGGTGGTCGCGGGGCCGACGGACAGAAGACAGAAGTACAGTATCTGGCGCCACGCGAACGCAGTGGTCACGACATTTCTCTGTCACTGAATATCGTTGCGGGGGTCGACGTGGAAAATGTTCGCTGTGTCAATCACTCGGTTGACGTGGAGGATATCTGCGAATCACAGCGGCGGGTTACGCTGTCCTCTCAGGCTTCCATTCCAAACAAGGATTTTGTGCTGCGTTACAAAGTAGCCGGTGATCAGATCAGGACGGCTATGCTGACTCACGAAGATGACCATGGGAAGTATTTCACGATGATGCTGTATCCGCCTGCAGATCTGGCTCAGGTGCAGCGGAGCCCCATGGAAATAGTCTTTGTGCTGGACTGCTCGGGAAGTATGCGCGGCAAGCCGATCGCTCAGGCCAAAGCAGCCATTTCATGTGCTCTGCAGTCACTTACGCCACGGGATAGTTTTCAAATCATTCGGTTTTCCAACAACGCATCTCAGCTGGGTCCCGAACCGGTGCTCGCGACGGAAACTAATATTGAGCGAGGTCTGAGATATGTCACGTCACTGAATGGCACCGGCGGTACTCATATGATCGAAGGCATTAAGGCAGCACTTGATTTTCCCCATGATGAAGGTCGTTTTCGGCTTGTGTCTTTTATGACGGATGGCTACATCGGCAACGAACAGCAGATCATGAGCACCATCCACGATAAAGTCGGACCATCGCGAATTTTCAGCTTTGGTGTTGGAAGTTCACCAAACCGGTTTCTGATGGACAGGATGGCGATTATCGGGCGTGGTGCCGTGGCTTACCTGAGCCTGAACGATAACGCGACGACGATCATGAATCGCTTCTATCAGAGCATCAGTCATCCGGCGATGACAGACCTGTCCATCGACTTTGGCAATATGGACGTTGCCGACGTCTATCCACAGAGATTACCCGATTTGATCGTCGGCCGGCCCGTGGTCGTTACCGGTCGTTTCAGAGGTGAACCGGATACAGTCAGCGTGACGGGGCGAGTTGACATGGAGGCCACGTCGTTCACCGTTTCACTTGATGAAGAAGATGCGTCGAAGGATCATTCGGGTGTTGCAGCTGTGTGGGCCCGGCTGAAAATCAAGGATATGGTGAACTACGCCGTACACCAGCCGGCAGCAGCTGATGAGATCAGGCAGGCCGTGACTCAGACGGCTCTGTCGTACAACCTGATGAGTTCGTTCACTGCCTTCGTGGCCGTTGATTCACTTACCAAGACCGAAGGGGATTTCGGTACAACCGTGGCTGTGCCCGTACCTGTACCCGAGGGGGTGAAGTACGAAACAAGCGTTGGCGGATCAAACTGAGTCGTTACTCCCGGTGAGTTCAACCCGGCGTGCTGCGTACATCAATCCGTTAACAGGGTGCCGTTCTCAGGTTCACGGCCGTTTCTGTTCTACGGTGGTCCTTCCGGTTTCCTGTTCGCACCACCAGGAGCTTTACTATGGCGTTCCGGAATCAAGGTGATGCTGACGGTCGGACTCAGTTTCAAAGACTTAGCCAAAGCCGACTGTTCAACCGCCGTGTTCGGCCACATTAACGAAGCGGTGGAGCAAAGGATCAGGTGTGCTGAATTGGGGGGCGTGCCGGATCAGTTCTTTCAGCAGGTTTTCCCCCTTGCACACACCTGACGGCACGCCCCCTTCTTCAAATAGCCGTTCTCATGTCATCAGTACTCGTAACAGTCACGCTGTTTACTGTCTGAGCGATCATCAGATTGACGGTCACTTACATAGTCAGAACAGCCATATGAATCATATGGCTGTTCAACGTTGCGCCTGTTTCCGACCACGGGTTGGGAACTGTATCTGCCATGATGTCGCCGGCGATGAACAAATCAGTTACTATTACACTGGAAGGCTCACCACACCTTGCTGCCTTGTGTCTCTAAACGGCAGAAATTCGGCGAATCGGTTCAGTCTGACAGTGAAATCCCTGATTCAGGGTCCTCAATACTGACTCAGACGACCAGCGATCAAACCAGAATAAATGCCTGTATTTCAGGAGGGAAACTGTATGCAGCTGCAAACCATTAGAATTGGATTTCTTGGAACAGGTCGAATGGCGACCGCGCTGGCAACCGGGTTTACTCGAGACCTGTTGTCAGCAAGTCAGATTCTTGGCGCCGACCCGGTAGCGGCATCACGTGAACACTTTCTTCGGACTGTTGGTGACGATGCGGTCGTTGGCGAGACTGCAGATCCGAGCCTGAACGACGCGGACATTATCTTTCTGGCGGTCAAACCGCAGGTCATGAAGGCGGCACTGGCGACACTTCATCCTCCGACTTTGTCTTCAAAACTGGTGGTATCTGTTGCCGCCGGCATGACGATCTCAACGCTGGAGTCAGGGTTGCCATCAGGAACGCGGCTGATCCGCGTGATACCCAATACTCCGAGTTTGATCGGCCGCGGAGCATGTGGCGTGAGTCGTGGCAGGTTCGCCACTGAGGAAGATGAGAAGATCGTCAATGAATTGCTGGAAACTGTTGGCGTGGTGGAAAACGTTCCGGAGAAACTATTGGATGCCGTGACCGGACTTTCCGGCAGCGGACCAGCGTATGTTTTTCAGATTATCGAAGCGCTCAGTGACGGAGGCGTGGAGGTTGGTCTGCCCCGCGACATGGCCACTCGACTGGCTGCCCAAACGGTTGCGGGAGCAGCCGAGATGGTCCTGCAGACCGGGGAACATCCTGGCATGCTGAAGGACGCCGTGACCAGCCCCGGCGGAACGACGATCGCAGCGATTCATGAAATGGAAAAGGCGGGTGTACGAGCTGCACTGATGAACGCCGTTGTGGCGTCAGCGAAACGTTCAAAGGAACTTGCTGACCCGTGACCGGACTGTCGTTCCGCGAAAACAAACGATCCCGCACCACAAGTTCCGGAGGTGTGCCGTTCAGGTTCGAATTGAAATGGTCGAAACATGCAGAACTTCGTTCCTGACCGACTTTAAACGGACTTTTTCTTCTTAACCCACGGAGCTTTCAGAGTGGCAGTGCGGTTGAACACCGGTCTACCCGGAGTGCTGTCCTGGTCCACGCAAAAATATCCCTTCCGTTCAAACTGACAGCGATATCCCTGAACCGGCGCCGACAGAGACGGTTCCAGCTTCGCTGACATGACCTGAAGTGAGGCTGGATTGAGGTTACTCTGCCAGTCCTGAGACTCATCTGTCACTTCATCCGGGTTCTCTGTGACGAACAGGTGGTCGTACAGCCGCACTTCCGCATCGATGGCGTCTGCCGCACTGACCCAGTGCAGCGTCGCTTTCACTTTTCTGCCATCCGGAGCGTTGCCACCTTTGGTTTCCGGATCGTACGTACAGTGAATCTCCGTAATATTGTCATCCGCATCTTTCACCATATCGTGGCATTTCACGAAGTACGCCCAGCGCAAGCGCACCTCGCGGCCCGGGCCAAGACGGAAAAACTTCTTGGGCGGGTCCTCCATGAAGTCTTCTCGTTCAATGTAGATTTCCGGCCCGAACGGGACATTTCGTGAACCGGCTGATTCGTCCTCCGGGTTGTTGACTGCTTCCAGAGTTTCGGATTGATTGTCCGGATAATTCGTGATGACAACTTTCAGCGGGTCCAGCACAGCCATGCGACGATCGGCCGTTTTGTTCAGTTCTTCCCGGATCTGATTTTCCAGGACGACCATGTCAGTGGTTGCATTATGTTTGGTGACACCCACGTGCACACACAGACTGCGAACGGATTCCGCCGTGTAGCCTCGGCGACGCAGTCCGGAAATTGTGGGCATGCGTGGATCATCCCATCCCGTAACGTGCCCCTCGTTGACCAGCAGCAGAAGCCGTCGCTTGCTCATCAGTGTATACGTCAGATTCAAACGATTGAATTCAATCTGCTGCGGATGATGAATGCCGATGTTTTCACAGAACCAGTCGTACAGTGGCCGGCGGTTTTCAAATTCCAGCGTGCAGATGCTGTGGGTGATACCTTCTATAGAATCAGACTGTCCGTGCGTGTAATCGTAGGTCGGATAGATACACCACGTATCGCCCGTGCGATGATGAGTGACATTGCGAATGCGGTACATGACCGGATCACGGAGCAGCATCACCTGATGCCCCATGTCAATTTTCGCCCGCAGTACGTGTTCGCCTTCGTCGAACTCACCGGCTTTCATGCGACGAAACAGATCCAGGTTTTCTTCTCTGCTGCGGCTTCGATGCGGACTGTCGATGCCAGGCTGCGACGGTGTCCCACGGCCGGCCCGGATGTCTTCAAGAGGCAGGCTGCAGACGTAGGCTTTGTCTTCGTCAATGAGCTGCTCCGCCCATTGATAAAGCTGTTCAAAGTAGTCAGAGGCGAAGAACAGTCGGTCTTCCCAGTCAAAACCCAGCCAGCGAATATCTGCCTTGATCGATTCCACGTATTCCACGTCTTCCTTTTCAGGATTCGTGTCGTCAAATCGCAGATTGCACGTGCCACCGTACTCCTGAGCAATACCGAAGTTCAGGCAGATGGACTTCGCGTGGCCGATATGCAGATAGCCATTGGGTTCCGGGGGGAAACGGGTCTTGACGATTCCCTCCCATTTGCCCGTGCGGATGTCGTCTTCAACAATTTGTCGCACGAAATCACGATGGTCTGAGAGGTCGCTGTCTGTTCCGGACATGGTCAAAGTGCTTTCAGGTAGATTAATCGGCCTCACCGTTGAGGCACCAATTCTCACAGATAACTGCTCAGACGGGAATTTATCTGTCCACGTCGACTTCACGAAGCGTACAGGGCCACTTGATACAGTGTTTAAGTTAAGCTTTTCTGTACATCTGCTGAAACGCCTGCAAAGTCAGTGGTTCGCTGTAAATTGACTTTTGTGGTCGCTTTTAATTGCTCCTGACAGGTACCCTGAGGCGGCTCGGCGGCAGTCGGGATGTCGGGATGTCGGGATGTCGGGATGTCGGTTGGGGATTATGCTGCACCGGCAAAGCGTGCCGACTTCTGTGAGGCAAATAATCGGCATATTCGGAAATCTCCAGACTACCCATGCCTTCCGTTTTGATCTGATCCGAAGGACCGAACGACAAATCAGATTTGTTACAAATTCGGCGGCATCTGTTTTATTCTGTTGGTTTTCCCGCCAGTTCATCGTCCGATAGTTCTGAGAGACCATTCTGCTCGTTCGGCAATACGTTGGTACATGCGCGCTGCCGGGAAATGGTTGCTGTTCGAGTTGTTCAAAGAGGCTGTGATCAATGAAGTCAGTCAGCGAAATGATGAGGTTTCTGAACCGCTGCTTCTCCACCGAGACGCGAAATCGTCGCTACGGAGTCCGTTCGCGGGATTGTGTGGCCGGTCCTGAGTTGATGGAAGCCCGGTTGCTGCTGGCGGCAGACCTGAGTCAGGTTCTATACGACCCAATGGTCCTGCCTCTGTTGGGTGAAGACCAGGCGATTGACTCGTATTTTGTGGCCTTTGATGCACCGCAGAGTCAGGCAGGGCTGCAGCAAATCACCGGCGCGACTTCCGTGACAGAATCAGCGTTTGTGCCGAATGCATATACACTGGACTTCAGTCAGGACGTAACTGTTCAACAGGCAGCAGACGCTTTTTCTATCCTGTCGGGATTTGTTTATCTGAATCCCAATGTTTCGATACAGCATTCCACGCGTGCCGTACCCAATGATCCGCTGTATACGAATCAATGGCACCTGAACAACACTGGCCAGAATAACGGGACGGCAGGTGTCGATGCTAATATCGAGACAGCATGGGACACAGTCACTGGTCAGGGGGTCACGATTGGGATCATTGATGACGGCCTTGAGGTTGATCACGAAGATCTTGCTGCCAACGTAAATACGGCCATTGATTTTGACTGGAACGGCGGTGACAACGATCCCAGCCCTGGCGCAAACGATTTCCACGGAACTGCTGTGGGCGGCGTTGCCGCTGCAGTTGGTAACAACAACCTCGGAGTCACGGGTGCTGCGTGGGATGCAGAACTGGTTGGCCTGAGGCTGATTGCCGGGCCCTCTTCAGATCAGGACCAAGCAGAGGCACTGACGCACGAAAGCCAGGTTATTGATATTTACAACAACAGCTGGGGACCTGCAGACAACGGTCGAATTTCAAGTATCGGACCGCAGGCTCTGGCAGCTCTCGAACAGTCCACCACAAGCGGTCGTGGGGGTCTCGGTACGATTCACACTTGGGCTGGTGGGAATGGCGGCGACAACACAAACGACAACGTTAATTACGACCCGTATGCGAATTCCCGGCACACGATTGCCGTCGGAGCACTCACCAACGGCGGTGTTCGTGCCAGTTATAGTGACCCGGGAGCATCTTTGGTCGTAGTGGCCCATTCTAATGGAGGCACGCTGGGGATTACGACCACCGACCTGACAGGAAACCCCGGTTATTCCACCACAAATTACGCAAGTAACTTCGGTGGTACTTCATCCGCGACACCATTGGTGTCAGGCGTCATCGCGCTGATGTTGGAAGCTAACCCAATTCTGTCTTACCGTGACGTGACGGACATACTGGCTACCACAGCCGAGCGAGTGGATCCGACTAATGCCGACTGGGTGCAAAATGGGGCAGGACTTTGGGTAAATCACGAATACGGCTTCGGTGGCATCGATGCCACCGCTGCAGTCAACTCAGCTGTGAGTCACGTGTTACTGGGTCCGGAACAGACCTTTTCCACTGGTGTACAGACGGTTGATCAGGCGATCCCCGACGCTGGTGGCGGTTCGGTCACTCAGACAGTGAATGTCGCAGCAGCGGATGCTGTTTCGATTGAGTATGTCCAGGTCATTTTTAGCGCAACGCATACAGGCAGTGTCGGTGAACTGGATGTTGTTCTGACTTCGCCGTCAGGCACGCAGTCGATTCTGGCGCAATCTCGCAGCGAGGAAAATGCCGCGGCCTACAGCAACTGGAGCTTTACTTCAACGCGTCACTGGGACGAATCGTCCGAGGGTGACTGGACTGTGACCGTAACAGACAGTGTTGCGAACAACACAGGTAACTGGGGCTCTTTCGAACTCAATTTCTTCGGTAGTGAAGTCGAGATTCTGCCGCCTGTGGCCCCGCAAATCACAGCTCCGACCGGCACGATTGGGGACACAACTCCCACAATTCAGTGGACGGCGGTTCCCAATGGCGCGACGTACAACCTGGAAGTCAACGATGCAGCCGGGGCGGTTGTGATTTCTCAACAGGCCATCGTCGGAACATCGTACTCGTCGCCGGTACTGTCCCAGGGAACCTACAGCGTTCGAGTGCAGGCCGTTAACGTAGAGGATGAGGCAGGACCATTCAGTCAGCCGTCAGCATTTACCGTCGATGTACCGGAACCAGCCTCACCGACGATCATCTCACCAAAGGGGGTTGTTCAGAACCTGGCACCGTTGGCCGAGTGGTCGTCTGAAGCTTTCGCAACAACTTACGACCTGCAGGTGTCGGATCAGGCCGGCAGTGTCGTCGTCGATGAGACCGGAATCACCACGACGTCGTTTCAACTGCCACAGTTGCTCCAGGGAACGTATCAGATTCGAGTGTCGGGCGTGAATGAAGTGGGCGAAACGTCACCTCAAAGTCTACCCACGACATTCCAGATCGACTTCCCGGACCCCCCAAAGCCGACGATTCTCAACCCTTCCGTAGATACGACATCAAACGCTCAACCGGAATTTCGGTGGACCACTGAGAACGCGACAACAAGTACTCTCTGGGTGGGTAAGGTTCGTGCCGGCACCGGGACTCCACAGGTCCACGCGATATACGACAGAGTCATTTATGTCACTGAACATTATGGCAGTAGCTACACATGGTTCAGTCAGTTACCAGGTGAGGGTCAATACGCTGCATGGGTACGGACGTTCAATGCAATTGGTGAACGCAGCCCATGGAGCGACCCGGAAGTTTTCACGCTGGATGTGCCTTCACCAACAACGCCTGTGCTGGCCTCAATCGGTACAACAGACGACTTAACGCCAACGATTACATGGGATGCTCAGACGTTTGGCCACAGTTATCAGCTGTGGGTAAACAATCTCAGTACGGGGCAGCCACGTGTCATTCATGAAGTTGGCCTGTTGGGCGTAAATTCGTTTACACCAACCAGCGAATTGACACAGGGACGTTACCGAGCGTGGGTGCAGGCCACAAACGCTGCCGGCGAAAAGAGCGCATGGAGCCAGGCCTTGACATTTGAAGTGGATCTTTTGCCTGCCGGTCGACCAACAGTTACAGGTCCGGTAACGCTGGACGACGACGGGATAGTTCTGGCAAAGGTGTTGACGTCCGTTCCTGTGTTTACCTGGACAGCTGTTAACAACGGAGAGACATATGAGTTGTGGGTGAACCACCTGGATAGTGGTACCAACCGGATCATTCACGAGACAACTCTGGAAGGCACCAGCTTCACGGCGACGACAGACCTGCCTCAGGGAAACTATCGGGCCTGGGTTCGAGGGTTTAACAAAGCCGGGGAAGTTGGAGAATGGAGTAGTGTCTACAAATTCTTCGTGGATGTGCCAACACCAGCCAAGCCCACAATTACACAACCAGTACGCAACGCTGTGGGCAGCGTTGAGACTCTGACTCCAACCATCGTCTGGACGACGCCCGATCCAGACGCCAGGTATCATCTGCAGTTCGAAGCCACAACATCCGGCGAACTGTTAATCGACACGACAGGAATCTTGACGCAACAGTACACAGTCGACCTGATACTGCCCGAAGCGGGCTATCGCGCTCGCGTCCGCGGAGAGAATTCTGTCGGAGAGTTGGGCGAATGGAGTGATTGGTATGACATAAGAATCGATCTCCCGAATGCCACAACTCCTGTTGCCTTCGGCCCCGTTGGCACCGTCACCGATAAGGACAATCAGGTTACGTTTGAATGGCTGCATTCGCCGGACAGTGTCCGATACCAGATTCTGGTCCGCGATCTGCTTCGACAGGAATCTATCGCGATTCAGGTCGCGGTTAACGAACTTAATATCGTCAACAACATTGCCCTTTCGACGCACACGCTGCAAAACGGAACCTTTCGGTTCTGGGTCCAGGCATTTAATGCCGCAGGAACTGCCAGCGGCTGGAGCAACTCTCAGGCATTTACCGTCGACTCCAACTTCGCCAGTCTTGACACCTCAGAGCAGACCAACGGACTTCAGGTTGCTCTTACGTCCCTGAATGTCACGTTGTCGGCAAAGAACGCGGAAGCCGATCCCGCCGTACGTCCTGAAGCACAGCGGCGGGATGCCCATGACGTTTCTCAACCGATTTCCCAAAGCGACGACACCAGCCGTGCTGAATCGCCTATATCTGTTTCTGCTACTGGACTGGTTGACATTATTGAGACCGTGATGGCCGAGTTCGCTGACCCGTCCGTAAAGCCGGTCTTTGACAATGACAATGCCGGAGCATCGGAACAGAAGTAGAAGCGAAAAAACTACGGTGTACTGCCGCTGACGTGCCGTCGGCACCACGACACCGTTCAATGTCATGGCGTACCCCGAATCGTCATACTGCTGAGCGCCGGCGCCCGTCGGGCTCAGGCCACGTGACGGCGGGTCAACGTGTCTTCTGACGTGCCAGGCAGCCCGCAGGCGTCCGACATTTCGGGCGGGTCGGGAAACTCTGCTTGACCAGACATGACGCGTACAATGGCGACCACCGTACGAATGATCAGCGTCACGTCATAAATCATCGATACTCGGCGCAGATAAACGGCTTCCAGAGCAAGTTTCACAGGCAGCAGGTCCCGCGCATAGACCTGTTCCGGGTCGGGGCCGGTCAGCATTTTTTCGCCGTGAGTGTAATTGTAAATACTGCTGACTCCAGCCAGGCCGGGGCGGACGGCAAGTGTCGACATACCGACTTCGTCATAGTACTGCGCAACGATTTTCGGATCTTCCGGACGAGGACCGACAACTGACATGTCGCCTCGCAGGATGTTCCACAGTTGTGGCAGTTCGTCAATTTTCAGTTTTCTGAGCACGCTGCCGAAAGCAAACACACGTGAATCGTTGGCACCCGTGACCACGCTGCCATTGGCACCGTGGTTAACATGCATCGTTCTCAGCTTCATCAGAGTGAATGGCCGCCCCCCCAGACCAGCTCGTTCGGGGCAGTAGAACGCCGGCCCTCGACTGGACAGGCGAATACCGACGACTGCGATCAGAATCACAGGGCCCAGCAACAGCAGAGCTGCAAGCGAGGCCAGAATATCAAACAGGCGTTTGGCCATTTCGAAGAGTCCTGCGAACGGTCATGAAAACTTCAGCATGTTCCATACAGCACTGATTTCCCCATGCTGCAGATCGGTTCGCCAGCGCATCCAGTGACCGCGGGTGGGGATATGCACGTACCTCACTTTCATAACAGGCCATTGCGTCCAGCTTCGTCTGCAATGTTGATGTGATGTCAACCCAGACGTCCGGAATAAATGTTCGAGGGTACGCCCACTCCGTGCTGCTGGCGGTGTCGAATGCATAAACGGCTTCGATGAAATCTTCCGTCGGTCGGGACGCGACCAGCATGGCTTTGAACAGTAATTCGTGGTCGCGGTTAATGTCACCGCCATACTGCGTGTAAATGATGTGAGGCCTGACGTCCTGGACAGCCTGTTCCAGCGGGGTAATAATCTCCGTCAGAGTGAACGTATCCAGTTTCTGGTCGGGAAACTTCAGAGTTCTCGCTTCCTTCACGCCAAGCACCGTGGCAGCTTCCTGAATATGGTTCGTTTGCCCGACTCCGTCTTCACCGTAGCGCAAAGATTCGCCTTCGCAGACGATGACAGACGTGACTTCGTCTCCGGCCTGCGTATGCAGTGCGACGGTGCCGCCACAACCAAGCAGTTCATCGTCCGGATGAGCAGCAATGACAAGAACCCGTTTATGCGGCATTGCTGAGTCTTCTTCCCGTCCAGTGCTTCTCGCTAAACTCGGGGCCCTGCAGTATGTTGCCCGATGTATCTTCAACCTCAAGAATCAATACAGCACCATCGGCCGTGGCAACCATCTGGCCACAGGCTTTGGGTTCAGGACTGTGCACGGGACCGATGACCGTGCCGGGTGCTGCAATCGGATGAGTGATGGGCATTCTGGCCGCACTCCAGATCCGATAAGACTGATTGTTCAGAAAAGCAAAGGCGCCGGGATACGGGCGCGTCAGCGCCCGGACAAGGTTGTAGATTTCTTCGCTGCTGCTGTTCCAGTGAATGACGCCGTCCTGTGGACGCCGTCGCGGCAACACGGCTTCGTGAGTAACCTGCTGTGGTTGCCCTGGTCGTTCGCCGGCCTCCAGTTGACGTAACAGACTGAGCAACATATCACGATTGCTATCAGCAACTTTGTCGTACACACTCGTACAACTGTCGTAAGCAGTAATCGGAAATGACTGCTGGTCGATCAGGTGTCCCGCGTCGACGCCTTCTTCCAGCCAGATCAGTGAATTTCCGGTTTCGTGTTCGCCACGAATGATGGCCCAGTTGACTGGTGCACTACCGCGGTTATGCGGCAACAGCGATGCGTGGGCACCGACAACACCAATCGTCACCTGCTGCAGTGCCTCAGGACCAAGAATTTGTCCCCAGCCCAGGACGACAAGCACATCACAGCACCAGGCCTGCAGCAAGGCAACGCTGCTGGCATCGTTAATGTTGTCGACTTCATGGTACGGGATGTCGTACCGCAGGCTGATTAATTCGTAGTCCGCTGATCCGCAGCGTTTGTCAGCTTTGTCCCGGCGCAGCGTCATCAGACCAGCGACGTCGTATTCTGCGCCACAGACGGCTTTCAATGCCGAAATTCCTTCTGCGTGAACTCCAACCCAGCCGATTCGCACTCCAGAGACTCCATTCCACTTCGTGATTTCGGTCGTTCAACGCGAATTGAATCGGGAAACAGCCAGGGGTGTCAATGTCGATCCTGCGCCAGTCACACCCGTTGCCCTCATCTACAACGACGGTGGCTCCGTAATTTCGACCGAATAACACCACGACAGGCTTTTATGGCTTAGAAGCGGACGTTCTGAGAGTCCGGATGGAAATTCAGCCACGCGTTGCGGAAAGACATAATGCCGACTCGTTGTTCCAGCATTTTACCCCGCAATTCGCCTTTTACGCAACTTCCGTCCAATCGGTTCCAGTGACTGGACGTCTGTTGGTCCATCATCGTCAAATCGCTCACCTGTTCAAAATCCAGCACGCGACCATCGACGCGTCGCCCAAACAGGTGAGTCACAGCGCCAGCTCTGTCGAATGTGGCCAGCAATGGTGTTTTCCCAGTGAAAAACTGATGCACAGGATTTGCCCTCATGTCCGTCATCGGCAGAGCAAAGGCCTGGCCGTTGACTTCAAATCCAAAGACAAACCGGTCGGGGTCACGGTAGAACAGCCGGGTGTATTCGCGAGAGGTTCGGCTCATGTCCAGCACCGTCGTGTCCGGATACTGATCCTTCCAGACAGACCACGTTACCATGTCCGTGATGACCGGCTTCAGTTCACGCCCCTTCAGCTTTCCAGCCATTCCTCGGCCCAGCAGATGCGACCATTCCGTCTTCGTTTCCACATCCGACATCACAAGGCTTCTCATCCATAGTTTTCCGGACACCTGCAGTGTGAGTGACCGGCCATCAACTTCTCTGACGTACACGACGCCATTGTGGCACAGGTGTCACCATGTCGCGGCGATCGCCGTGCCCCCCAGCACGTCGTTGATGATTTCTCGTTGTGGCCCCGTCAGCTGGTTGATCGGATACGCTCGGGCAGCCCCGTTAACCTCCACGCCGATAACCAGCTCATTCGCGGCCGTATCTGTTTCTGCAGCCGCAACGATCACCGGATTAGTGATCGGACGAATCGGCTGCCGGAGCACCTGACGAGGGGCATAGCGATCCGGATCTGCCGCTTCGGATATCCCGCCGGGGTTCGCCAGGGGAGCTGTGTGCCACACTGCAAACCCTGGCGCAATAACCACACAGCCCGTCACGATTTTCAGCCATTTCAACATGATAATTTTCCTCTCGCGGCACAGCCTCGCGGCCGGTACAACGTGACACAGAAAAACTGCCGAACGACTCCTGTTGGTCGCTACCCTGCTGCACACAAACTGGTTCGTGTGTAATCCCGCAATATATTTCATCGAAACGAGAATCGGCAGGGTAACACCAGATGACGTCAAATGCCCACAGGGCTCGGTCACGTCATGTCAGAATCCGGCGTCCACACGATGGCGAATTGCTCAGCATTCAACAGAAGCCCCCGTCGGATCTTCTCAGTTAGCTGTCTCACCAAATTGGGGTATCGATGGCTCAAAGAATCTCATTGTCGCTGTCTCACAGCTAAACAGTTGCAGAACAGGCCCATTGTGCACCCCGATGGTCAAATATCGAGAATATTGCCTTGGCTCCGGACGGGGCATTAGTTACCGTCGAGTAACTAACACTCTTAAAAGCAACGACAATGGCACGACCCCGTACAATTTCAGATGACCAGATTCTGCAGACAGCCAGAGAGTGCTTTCTGAAACATGGTCCTTCCGTGCCGACCGATGTCATCGCTGATCAGCTGGGAGTATCTGCCCAGGCCCTGTTCAAGCGATTTCACAGCAAACAGGATCTGTTGCTGGCGGCAATCGCTCCGGACAGTCCAGCCTCATGGATTCCGATGGTTGAAGCTGGTCCGGATGAACGGTCACTTGATGCTCAGCTGACTGAGATTCTGGAGGAGCTGGCCGATTTTTTTGTGGACATATGCCACCGCATGTCTGTACTCAGATGGAGCGGAGTTGACCCAAAGGATCTGTTTGCCCGATATGACGAAGCTCCACCGCTGGTGGATATCCGAGTGCTGTCCGGGTGGCTTCGGCGAGCAGCGGCTCGCGGAATGATCCGTGATGTCGATTTCAAGGCAACTGCGATGTTGATTCTGACGTCGATGCACGGCCCAGCTATGTTAACGGACATGCTGGAAAAACATCCCACCGGACATACACAAAGCGAATACGCAGCGTACATGGTGAACGTGTTGTTACAGGGGCTGATGCCTCGACACAAGAATTCATAAGGCTGGAGAACTGTCGGTGAAACCTGTTGTTAATGTTGTCGTGTCGATTCTTATACTGGCCACCGGCGTGGCGGGATTTCGTTTCTTTGGACAAAAGCCGGATGTGCCGACACAGAATTCGGACGATGGTGATGCCGCAATTATTGTGGAAACGAAAGAGATCATCGGCGGGCTGAAACACTTCGACGTCAAAACGGACGGCGAGGCTGCCACTTATCGCGTGGTCACAGTTGGTGCAGAGGTCGAAGGTCGCATCACTCACAAGTCTGACAGGGCGCGCGGAGGCACATTTGTTGGAAAGGGTGAGGTGTTGTTTGAAATTGACCCAACCAACTATTCGCTGGAAGTCAAACGATTGTCTGCGGAACTGCAGCAGGTCCGGGAAGAAATCAAGGCCGTTTCTATTGACGTGGAGAATACCGAGGCTCTGATCAGGCTGGCGGAAGAAGACTGGCTGCTGCAGAAGAAACATCTGGAACGAATGCAGTCGTTGCTCAAACGTAATACAGCCAACGAGACGGAAGTGGAATCCGCCATGAAGCTGGAACTCACGGCTCGTAATTCTCTGCAGACGCTTCGCAACCAGTTGATGACGCTTGGCCAGCAACGAAAAACGCGGGAAGCGACCAAGACATTGTTTGAGGCACAGTTGGAACGAGCAAAGGTCGATGTAGAGCGATGCACAGTGAAATCGCTGCTGGATGGTCGCATCGTGGACGACCTTATTGAAGAAGGCGATTACGCCAAGTCGGGTGATGTGCTTGTCCACATCAGTGACGGCAGCCGAATGGAGGTAAAATGTCAGCTGCGAGGTGAAGAGCTGGCCTGGGTCTGGTCGCAACGTAAACAAGCCGGGGAACAGCACGACAACATGACGCCGGCGGCTTCTGTCGATTCAGTCGACCTGATGCAATTTCCGCCCGATCCCGTCGACCTGCCACCAGTACCGTGTGAGATAGCCTTTGTGTTTGAAGGCGTCGAAACCATCTGGGACGGATACACGTCTCGACTTGAAGGCACAGGAATCGATCGTGATACGCGAACCTTTCCATGCCGAATTCTGATTGAGCAACCACAAAAGTCACGCGTCAACGACAGCGATGGCGGGCGAGCCACCATTCGTCTGCCTGCGCTCCTGAGCGGCATGCACGTTGCTGTCCGGATATCCATCGAGTCGCCGGTGCCACTACTGCTTCTTCCCGTCGAAGCCGTGCGTCCCGGCGAACAGATCTGGGTCGACCGCGATGGCAGGCTGGAAATCAGACAGGTCTCTCTGGTTCATACTGAGGGTCCAGCGGCGTTTGTTCGGGCAGCCGGTAGTGGTCTGCAGGCGGGTGACCAGGTTGTCGTGTCGCCTCTGCCTGCAGCGCAAAACGGCATGTTGCTGCAGAGAGCGAAGGGGCCCACCGAATGAGGTCTGTAATCACGTGGGCCATTCGCCAGTCACCGGCCATGAATACGATCATGGTCGCTTTGCTGGCGCTCGGGCTGTTCGCCGGAACTCAGCTGCGCCGTGAGGAGTTTCCGCAGTTCGAACTTGAAATCGTTCTGGTCACCGTCCCCTACCCCGGGGCCAGTCCGGAGGAAGTCGAAAGTGGCATCTGTCAGAAGATCGAAGAAGCTGTGCGTTCGGTCGACGGCGTCAAGAAAGTGACGTCAGTCGCCGGTGAAGGTGGCGGAAACGTTGTTATCGAAGTCAAAACGGACGTGCCCAGCGTTCAGAAAGTGCTGAACGAAATTCAGTCCGAAGTCGACCGCATCCCCAGCTTCCCGGACCTTGCCGAAGAGCCCGAGGTTCAGCAGGTGGCGATTCGTAATTCGGCGATCACAGTCGGCGTCGTCTACACAGGTTCAGATACCGCTGCGACGGAATTGCGGCTGCGCGAAATCACCGAACGTGTGCGAGCGGACCTGTTGCAGATATCGCAGGTTTCCGTCGCGGAGATTACGGGCGAGCGCAAGTACCAGATCGATGTCGAAATCCCTGAAAAGACGCTGCGGGAATACGGGCTGACGCTGACTGACGTCGCACGCCGGATTCGTATGCGCAACCTTGAGCTGCCCGGCGGCAACATCAGGGACCATGGCGAAACATATCTGCTGCGGGGAAAAAACAAGCAGGTCCTGGGCGAGGAAATCTCACGCATCCCCCTGATCACTCGACGTGACGGCATTGCACTGACAGTCAGCGATCTGGGAGTTGTCAAAGACGAGTTTGTGGACACAGTCTCCGTCAGCCGCATTAACGGCCTGCCGGGACTGGCAATCTCAGTGAAGGCCGCTGCACGGGAAGATCTGCTGTCCATGGCCGATTCGGTGAACGAATACATAGCCACGAAGAAGCTACCGCCTGGTTATGAATTTCAAACCTGGGGTGATGCGGCCATCAACGTTCGTGACCGCCTGGATCTGCTGAAACGTAACGGTGCCCAGGGACTGGTACTGGTATTTATCGTGCTGGCACTGTTTCTGGAATTCCGTCTGGCGTTCTGGGTCGCACTGGGAATTCCGGTTTCCGTTCTTGGGGCCTGTGCCGTTCTGTGGCAGTTCGACCAGACACTGAACATGCTGTCGCTGTTTGCCTTCCTGATCGCACTTGGCATTGTCGTCGACGATGCGATTGTAATCGGTGAGAACATTTACTCCCACCGGCAACAGAACAAGTCTTTTGTGCAGGCTGCCATCGACGGGACGCTGGAAGTTGTTCCGTCCGTGGCCACTTCGATTGCGACAACTGTATTTGCCTTCATGCCGATGTTCTTTGTGACGGGTATCATGGGTAAGTTCTTCGCCGTGCTGCCACTGGCTGTTATTGCGATGCTGATCATCTCGTTGATCGAAAGTATTTTCATTCTGCCCTGCCACCTTGCTCATGGGAAAAAAGAACCCTTCTTTCTGACAGCTGGACTGAATCGCTTCACCAATCGAATTCTGGACTTTGTCGTTTATCGGATCTATACACCGATCGTGAAGTTCTCACTGGAAAATCCTGCAATCACGATCAGCTCCGCCATCACTGTGGTACTGCTGTCGGTCAGTCTGGTCCGCAATGGCACGGTTCCAAGCATTTTCTTTCCCAAACTGGACGCACCGGAAGTCATCGCCAATGTCATTTTTCCCGACGGGACTCCCAGCCGAATTACGGAAGATGCAACGCTGAACATCGAAGAAGCAATTCAGCGTATTAATCAGAGGCATTCGACCGAAGGCCACCCGCTGGTCAAAGTCATGCATCGAATGGTTGGGCAGGTGACCGACGGTGGTGGCCCCGGTGGTGGTGAGACGTCCTCCGGCGGTCATGTTGGCAAGGTTCACGTACAACTGGTCGACAACACAGAACGGTCCTCCAGCAGTAGTGAGATTATTGACGAATGGCGGAGAGAGGTCGGACAGGTTCCGGGGGTCGAAACATTGACGTTTGGGTCGCAGAATCGAGGCCCCGGCGGGAAACCGATCGAATTCAAGCTGCTGGCTCCGACGGAGGACATGGAAGATCTTGAGAACGCCGTGGAAGAGGCAAAACTGGAGCTCAGCAAGTTCAAAGGCGTGTTTGACATTGCGGACGATTCACGTCCCGGCAAGTGGGAACTGCAACTCACGGGCAAGCAGAATGCCCGATCGATGGGCATTCCTCTGGACAACATCGCACGTACCGTGCGGGCTTCCTATTACGGCGAAGAGGTGATGCGGCTGCAGCGCGGTCGACATGAGGTGAAACTGATGGTGCGATATCCGGAAGAGGATCGTCAGTCCCTGGCGAAATTCTCTGACATCCGAGTCGACGCAGGTGATGGTATCCAGCGCCCAATTACGGAACTCGCGGACGTGAAGGTATCGCGAGGATACTCGGAAATTAATCGGATCGACCAGCGACGGTCAATTACAATTTCCACAGATGTGGACGAAACAGCAGCAAATGCAAAGGAAATTGTGGGAGCTCTGCAGGCGACATTTATTCCCGACTTACTGGATCGCTATCCAACTCTGCAGATCCGCTGGGAAGGGCAGCAGGAACAGGATACGGAGTCCGTCCAAAGTCTGATGATTGGCTTCGCTGTGGCGATGCTGGCGACCTTCGTTCTGCTGACCGTGGAATTTACGTCATACGGTCAGCCGCTGGTCGTCATGGCCGTGATACCGTTTGGGATCGTCGGCGCCATCTGGGGACACGCATTCATGGATCTGCCGCTGACATTGTTCAGCATTCTGGGTCTGGTGGCACTCACCGGAGTCGTCGTGAATGATTCGATCGTTCTGGTTGACTTTATTAACGCCAGAATCCAAAGCGGCACACCACTCAAAGAAGCCGTTCTGGAAGCGGGGCAGAGGCGGTTTCGTCCGGTACTTCTGACATCCATGACAACCATCGCCGGATTGCTGCCGATCCTGAACGAAACATCGTTTCAGGCACAGCTTGTGATCCCCATGGCAACCAGCCTGTGCTTTGGTCTGCTGTTGTCAACACTGCTTGTCCTGGTTCTGGTTCCCACGTTCTACCTGGTGTACGCCAGTTTATTCGGGACACATCCGCCCAAGAAAAATACGATGACCGGAACTCAGCCAGACAAAACTGAGACTCCCGCCGCTCCTTTGTTATAGAAATGGCACTGGCCTCCGATAGACAGCATGTAGAGCACGAAATGGCTGATCTCACCAATCCACGTCTGATCTGTATCAAAGGATTTCTGTTTCTGCTGTGTGGTCTGATGTCGGCTGCGCTGCTGGTACTGTCGATGCCGGGCTGGCGCAACGCCTTCCTGTTGTGCACGACCGTCTGGGGCTTCTGTCGTTTCTACTTTTTCGCCTTCTATGTAATCGAACGCTATGTGGACGAGCGCTGCCGTTTTTCCGGGCTGATCGACTTCATGAGATTCTTCATGCAGCATCGTGGCAATTCTTATGCAGACAAACCACCGCCGCGTGAAGAGCCAGGAGTTCGCATTACCGACTGCTGACACGACGATCGAAACAGACGACCGCCGTTCACGCCGAACACGTCGCAGTGCCTGCCTCCATTAACCGCGACCGGACTTTGAGTGGTAAACTCAGGTTTTGGTCACAGCAGATGCGACGTAAACGATTCAGGACAGAACAGATTATTCAGAAGCTCCGGGAAGCGGAAGTCCTGCTTTCGCAGGGCAGGGACGTTGCGACAGCGTGTCGGCAGATCGGCGTCACAGACAATACCTGTTACCGCTGACGGAAAGAATGCGGCGGGCCCCGGACCGGTCAGACGAAGCGTCTTAAGGAGCTGGAGAAGCAGAACGCACGATTGAAGAAGCTGGTGCCCGAGGCAGAGCTGGACAAGGCGATTCTGCGGGAAGCCGCGTCGGGAAACTCCTGAGCCCGTTGAA
>Ga0315316_10000908_pt1 | contig 20092 bp, 14 predicted proteins | sample M160m3416metaG_FD_203702 | JGI IMG/M metagenome (GOLD analysis project Ga0315316, IMG submission 203702) | Ammonia-oxidizing marine archaeal communities from Monterey Bay, California, United States - M1 60m 3416 | ecosystem: Environmental > Aquatic > Marine > Intertidal zone | place: USA... | reverse complement strand
TGCTCCGCGGCCCAGTCCGTAAGGATACGGTCGATGTCCTCGCTCCGAGCGATCCGGGCGTCGACGCGGTCGAGCTCCTCGCCGCCGAGCGCAGCGAGGGCTGGAACGTGCTCGCGAAGCGCGCGCCATTGTTCGGTCGTGCGCGCCTCGAGCGCCACGAAGCGCTCGGTTTCACGCGTGCGATAGACGCCATGCGGGCAGCCGTTTTCGGAGGCGAGTCCGGGCCGCTCGAGCACGTGTCCGGTCGCCTGGTAGTCGAGGATCGTCGGGGCCAGATGGTGGATTGCCGCCTCGATCTGAGAGACGTCGATCATTTGTCCTTCGCCCGTGCGGTCGCGATGATGGAGCGCGGCGCAGAGCGCCGAGAGCGCGAAGCGGGGAGAGATGAAGTCGGTATAGGCCCCCCAGGGCGAGGTGGGCTTGCGGTCCGGCCAGCCCGTGATGCCCGTGAATCCGCCGAGGGCGGCGCCGTGGATGCCGAAGCCGGTGTGTTTGCGCTCGGGTCCCGTCTGCCCGCGCATGCAGCTGTAGAGCATCACGAGGTCCGGCTTGATTGCGCGCAGTTGTTCGTAGCCCAGCCCGAGACGCTCGGCTGTCCCCGGTGTGAAGTTCTCCACGACGACGTCGGCCCATTCGACCATGCGATGGGCGACGGCGAGGCCCTCGGGTTTCGTGAAGTCGATGGCGATGCCGAGCTTCGACTGGTTCATATTCGCGGCGACGTGGCCGGTCGTCGTGCCTGGGTCTCCCTTCCACGGCGGGATGAAGCGCAGCGTGTCGATCCGCGTCTCGGTCTCGACCCGCAGGACGGTGGCACCGAGGTTGGCGAGGTCCTTGGAGATCAGGGGGCCGGCCGCGATCCAGGAGAAGTCGGCCACCTTGAGCCCTTCCAGGGCCTGCGCTCTGGGGGCGGGCTGCTTCACCGTGGGGGCGGAGGGGGAGCGGGGGGGAGCGTCAAGGAGCGCCTGGTCTTCCCCGAGGCGCGGCGCCGGGCGCCCATATTCGATCGGTGTACGGGCCAGACGCGCAAAGGGACCCGGCTGCTTCTGGCCGTCGACGTCCACCCAGAACTGTCGGTCGAGGAGTTGGGGGTCTTCCAGCAGGTCGGGGGCGAGGTTGATCGGCGCGATCAGCCATTTCTGTTGGACGGCCTCCGCCTGGATTTCGGCCTTGGTCATCGAGTGGATCTTGGTCTTGAATTGCTCGACGCCCCGGAGCGCCGTCTCCAGCGAGAGCGTGCCCTCCTGGAGCTGCTGGATCCAGGTCATCCAGTCGATCTCCATCAGGTCTGCGTCGAGGCCGCCCTGCTCGCCGATCCACTCCATGCAGGCGTTGAAGCCGAAGGCGCCCTGGGCTCCGAGGACCAGAACGATGGCGACGTAGCCGTCCTTGCAGGGCTCGATCACGGGCAGATCGAGGCCGGGGAAGACGGCCATGCTGCCGGTTCGCTGGGCGCGGTCGTCTCCCGTATTCGGTAGCTCCTGCCCGAGCGCGCCGTAGTCGGTCACGTTCATCAAGCTCCAGAGCACCGCCGCCTGGATCGATGAATCCAGATGCTGTCCTTCCCCCGAGCGATTGCGCGAGTAGAGGGCCATCAGGACGTCGGCGGCGGCCTGGGTCGAGCCCAGATGCGCCGTCTCGGGCAGGCCGACGGGGAGCGGGACGCGGCTGCCGTCGCCGGTCGCGTTGAGGAATCCGCCCGCCGCCGCGATCGTGAGGTCGGTCGCCGGGTGTTTCGCGTAGGGACCGGTCTGGCCAAAGGGGGAGACCGAAACGTAGAGGAGCATCGGGTTGATCGCGGAGAGCGTGTCGTAGTCGAGGCCGAGTGCGGCCATGTCGCCAGGTGTCGAGGACTCGATCAGGATATCGGCGGTCTCCACGAGACGGAGAAAACGATTCCGATCCGACGCGTCTTCGAGGTCGAGAACGACGCTCCGTTTGCCGAGGCCGAATGCCCGCCAGAACTGAGACTGCTCTGGGTCACCGTCGGGTGCCTGGGGACGTGGTGCTGCTTCGTTCGGTTTCGTGAAGAAGGGCGGAGTGAAGCGCGCCTGGCACCCTCCCGGCGGCTCAATCTTGATCACTTCGGCGCCGAGATCGGCGAGCAGCCGGCCGGTCGCCTCCCCGAGTGGAGTGGAGAGGTCGAGGACACGGATCCCGTCGAGGGCGCGCGGCATATGGACTCGTCCCTACGCCGGTCGCAGCTCGTTTAGCTCGCGCGTATTGTCTCGCAGAATCCTGAGCTTCTGCGAGTCGTCGAAGCCGTCGAGCTCCTTGACGTAGTCGAGCGGGGTTGGCATGCCCTCGATGTGGGGCCAGTCCGAGCCGAAGATGACACGGTCGCTTCCCATATAACGCTCGACCTCGTAAACGTCGTCCTCCCAGAAGGGGTTGATCCAGACATGCTCCTTGAAGAGCAGACCCGGATCCTCCTTGTAGTAGTTCGCGATCGAGAGCCGGTCACGAGATTGCCCGAGCTTGCGAAAGAGGTCCGGCAGGAACTCGGCGCCGTTCTCGATCGAGGCGATGCGGACGCCCGGGTGGCGCTCGAAGAGCCTCTCGAAGGCACAGGTGATCAGAAAGTCGTAGGCGGCTCGCTCGATGTTGAAATGCTTGATGTTGGGCGACATCGTCGAAGAGGCGGCATCGGCGGTGAACCCGTCCTTCACGTAGCCATGGGTCTGGTAGCCGGAGTCGCCGGCATGGATCACGACGGAGATGCCGGCCTCGGAGGCGCGCGCCCAGAAGGGGTCGTGTCGCGGGTGCGAGGGCGAGAACGTGCCTTCGGGCGCGAAGATTGCGGACGGTCGCATGCAAACGACCCTCGCCCCCTGGCCGATGGCCCATTCCAGCTCTTCGCATGCGAAGTCGACGTCGCAGAGCGTGATATAGGGCGCGGCAAAGATCCGATTCTGATAGGCGACGCCCCAATCCTCGTCGAGCCAGCGGTTGAAGGCCCGGAAGAGCACCTTGATCGCTTCGGTGTCGTGTTTCAACAGCTCTTCGTAGAGCACGCCGAGCGTCGGAAAGAGCCACATGGCCTCGATGCCCTGGTCGTCCATCTTGGCGATGCGCGCGTCCGGGTTCATGTAGTAGTCGGGCAGCGGCTCCCGCTCCCGCAGCGCGGCCATCATATTCGTGCCGTCAGGGTTGCCGCGGAGGAAATCCGAGATCGCGCCGGGCATCGCAATGGGGTCCCAGGTCGGGTTCTTCACGGCATGAGCGAGCTTGCCGCCCACCACGTGGTGTTTGCGGCCGTTGATCTCCGCCCACTGGACGCAGCGCGCCTGCATGTTCTGAGGGACGTGCCGAGTGAAGGCATCCAGCGCCTCGTAATAATGGTTGTCGGCGTCGAAGGGCGTGTAGCCGAGTTCCTGGGCGACGGGGTTATCGGTCTTCATGGCAGGCTCCTGTGTCTCGCGGGCGCAGGCCGAGGCGGCTGCGTCGACGAACGATCGTTCGGGCGGGGGGATCTTAGCCGGTCGAGGCCGATGAGGGGACCCGATCCCTCTCGGGTCACGAAAAAACGCATACCCGGCGGGGCTTTCGGGCTTCGGGCGAACACCGCGGAGGTGTCCTCAGTCGGGATCGTTGGCGGGGAGGACGGGGGCGAGAGCGGAGAAGGGGAGGCCCACGAGCGAATCGACCGAGCGCAGGCCCAGTCGATCGACCAACCGTCCGATCGCCTGGCCCTCGACCGAGAGGTCGGAGCGGGCGCCGTTGGGGAATCGGAGCGTCAGCACGACGATCCCATCGCTGTCGTGAGCGACGTCGAAACCCACCGAGTCGACGATCGCCTCGCTGGGCGTTTTGGCCGGGTCAGCCACGGCCCGACTCCGGGCCCGTCGTGCTCAAGGGGCCGGGGGCTCGACGAAGACGATGTCGACGGGGGTCAGCACGATCGGCGGCGGGCGCATCGCCAGATGCAGGTTCCAGCTCTGGAGCGTGGCGACGTCGGCGTCGGCGACACGACCGGCGATCTCCTCCCAGCCCTCTCCGGGCTGCGGGTGGAGGAAGCGGCGGAGGGGGGCGGGGGCGTCTTCCGGGCTCATCGGCTCGCGCCCTCGACGATCGCGCCGCGGCGCGCCTGCGAGTAGCCGCTTTCGGCGCGGTAGACCGACTCTCCTCCGACGAGCACCTCTTTCATGCCCGTCGAACGACGTATGAAGCGGAAGCTCTCCCCGGCGTCTGGCAGGTCGAAGGCCATCTCCTCGGGGCCTCGGTCGAAGGTCTCCGGGTCGAAGATCGTGATGTCCGCCGCCTGGCCTGGGATCAAGCGCCCGCGCCCCTGAATGCCCCAGATCTCGGCGATGTCGGCGCTCAGCCGTTGGACGGCGCGTTCGAGCGACAGGGCTTTGCGCTCGCGTACGAAACGCGAGAAGAGATAGGAGGTATCGCCGTAGGTCGCGAAACGCTGGACGTGGGCGCCGCCGTCCCCGGCGCCGATCTGGATCTGGGGATGGTTCAGCGCGACCCCGATCTTGGCGTCGTCGTAATGGCCAAGGCCGCTGGCCGTGAAACGAGCCTTGAGATCCTCCTCGAGCGAGATGTCCATCATGACCTCGGCCGGGTGTAGTCCGCGCTCTTCGCCGATTTCGCCGAGCGTTCGGCCCACGTCTGCGTGAGCGGAACCGGTGGCGGCGGAGAGTCGGGTGCGGCTCAAGTGGAAATCGAGCGCGATCGGCATGCGGTCGGTCTCGGTCTCTCGTGCCAGGGTCTCCCGCGTCGCGGGGTCTCGGAAGGCCCCTTGGATGGCCTCGTGGCCCGAGAGCAACGTGCCCATCCACGTGGGCATCGCCGAGAAGACGGCGCTCACCTGGCTCATGTCGAAGGTCATGTCGAGCGGGCGCGTTTGCATCTGGGCCGTCACCCGAGCGCCCCGCGCGGCGTGTAGCTCGAGTCGCTCGACCGCGGCCTCGACCAGACCGGGGGTCGAGGCGCTCTCGAAGAGGGGCGAGAACGTGACGGAGATGCCGTGTCGTAGGGAGAGCTCCGCCATGATGTCGATGCGGGTCGCGAGCAGATCGGCTGCCCAGAACTCGGGTAGGAGCTGCAGCGGACGGTTGCGCTCCCCGAGTACGGCGCAGAGCGCATTGAGTTCCTCCATGGAGGCGAGGCGGCTCGGGACGGGGCGAAACTCGTGGTCGACGTCGGAGAAGCTCGTGCTCATGCCGAGCGCGCCACCGTCCAGACACTCCCGTAGCAGGTCGCAGAGCGCGCGGACCTCCTCGGGCGTCGATGCGCGGTCCCGGCTCTCATAGCCGAGTACCCAGAGGCGGAGCAGACTGTGCCCGGCCAGGGGGGCCACATTCACGCCCAGATCCCGCGTGATCGTCTCGTTGTACTCGGCCATCGACTCCCAGGTCCACTCGATGCCCGCGTCGAACGCGCTCTTGGGCATTTCCTCGATCTGCCGAAAGACGGCGCCGAGAAATTCGCGATGCTCGGCCCGCAGCGGCGCGAGCGAAAGAGAGCAGTTGCCGGGGATCACCGTGGTCACCCCATGCTCGAGGGAGGGCTGTGCCAATCCGTCCCAGGTCAGTTGGGCATCGTAGTGGGTATGCGGATCGATGAAGCCCGGTGCGACCGCATGGCCGCTCGCGTCGACGATGCGGCCGGCCTCGCCCAGATTGGGACCGACGGCGGCGATGCGCCCGTCGCGAACGCCAACGTCTCCGATGAAGCTGGGGGCTCCGGACCCGTCGCAGATGCGCCCCTGGCGGATGATGAGGTCGAACATGGTGGCTCCTCCAATTCTGAGTCCCGTCGATTATGCCCCATCCCGAGCGTGGCGGATGGAGCTTCTGGGGCGCTCGCCTGCGCCCCTGAATCGCGCGATGCTGGAGGGGGCCCACCCACGGGCCCAGGAGGAAGGTCCGATGGAGCCCCTGATCATCGACGTACGGTTGAACGAGTACACGCCGCGTGAACCCAATCCGAATATCCCCTTCTCGCCCTCGGAGATCGCCGAGGATGCCGCTGCTTGCACGCGTGCGGGTGCCTCGATCGTGCATTACCACGCACGCGATCCGGAGACGGGGGTCCCCTCGAGCGAGGTTGCCCTCTACGTCGAGACCGCGCGCCAGGTGCGTGCCTGCTGCGACGCTCTGATCATGCCGACCCTCGGTGCCAACACGGTCACGGACCTCGACGCGCGGATCGGGCATATCGAGGTGATGGGGCGCGACGACGCGACGCGGGCCGATCTCGCGCCGCTGGACCTGGCGAGCCTCTCGCTCGGGATGTGGCGTGAGGGGATGGCCGAGGTCGCGGGCGATGACCTCGTCTACTACAACCCGGTCGGCACGCTCAAGGCCCTCGCGTCTCGAGCGCAGGCGGCCGGCGCGCTGCCGATGGCAGCGATCTGGAACGTGGGGTCATTGCGCCTGATGGAGGCCCTCTGCGCCACAGGGGTCTTGCCCAGGACGATCTTCGCCGAGCTCTTCACCACCGAGGGCGGTTTGATCTCGGGACATCCCGGGACCCGGCGCGGCCTGCAGGCGTTGATCGACTTCGTCCCCACCTCCGTCGACTGTCTATGGGCCGCGGCCTGCTATGGCGCGAACGCGCTCGATCTCGCCGAGTGCGCCATCGAGCAGGGCGGGCACGTCGCCATTGGTCTCGGGGACTATGCCTATCCAGAACTCGGGGAGGGGCAGCCGACCAACGCCGAGGTCGTGGCTGCGGTGGTGGAGATCGCGGCGCGTCATCAGCGTCCGGTCGCGACACCGGCCCACACGCGGCAGCGCCTTTTCGCCGCTTGAAGGCCTGGCTCGGCGGCGGGCGGCCTGTCGAGCGCCCGGCGTCACTGTTAGCCTCCGCATTTCTCGGTCCTGGAGTCTCTCTGTCCGGCCCGACTCGAAAGGAGTGAATATGCCCGCGCCGCGCCCGCCGCAGCCCGAAACCCCCGCACCCGACGCCTTCGAGATCCATCGCGCCGAGGTCGCTGAGGGCCTGCGTCTCGCCTATCTGCGTGAGGGGGAGGGCGGTTATCCGCTCCTGCTGGTCCACGGCTATCCCGAGACGAAGCGCGTGTGGTGGCGGAATATCCGGCCGCTGGTGGAGGCGGGCTACGAGGTGATCGTTCCGGATCTGCGCGGCTATGGCGATTCGGACCTCTCCGAGAAGGACGAATACGACCTCGTTCTCTACTCGCGGGACGTATTCACTTTGATGCACGATGTCCTCGGCCATGAGCGATTCGGCGTGATCGGGGGCGATGTCGGGGGCGCGGTGATCGTCGACATGGCGAACCGTTTCCCGGACCACGTGGAGAAGATGATCTTCTTCAACACGGTCGCGCCGCTCGTCCCGGACGAGGCCGACTGGTACGCGGAGCAAGGCCTCTCGATGAACCCGCTCGAGGATGGTCCGAGCGGTGACTACCGCATTCGACAGGGTCGCGAACATGCCGCGCTCCGCGCGGAGCTAGACACACCCGCTCGCTGTCGCCAATGGGTACGCGACTTCTACGAGCACCGGCTGCTCGCCTCACCCTACTCCTTTGAAGAGGCGGATTACGACTTCATGACGGAGCCCTTCGGCGACCTGGAGCGCCTCGCCGCCGGCTGGGCGCCCTACCAGCTCCAATGGGGCCGACCGATGAGCGAGCCCCCCTTGATGGCGCAAAAGGTCGAGACGCCGACCCTGATTCTCTACGGACCGGACGATCAGGTCGTGCCCAAGGATTTTGCGAAGCGCTGCGAGATCGCCTTCAGTCACCGGACGGGCCCGCTCGTGGTGCCGGAGTGCGGCCATTTTCTGCAGTGGGAGCGTGCGGACGTCCTGAACGACGTGGCGCGTTTCTACTTCTCGGACTTACGCGACCGCGGCTGAGGCCGTTGGGGGATCGAATGAGCGAAGACCTCTCGACCGGAGAGCCGAACGCCGCTCCGGCCTCGGCGATCCGCACGGCCGTCGAGATCGCCATCCGCCTGGGGGCGATCGCGCTGCTGGTCGGTTGGTGCCTGTCGATCATCGCGCCTTTTCTGGGCATCGTGGTCTGGGCGCTGATCATCGCCATCGCCTCGGACGAGCCCTTCGAGTGGCTCTGCGCGCGGCTCGGCGGTCGGCGGGTGCTGGCGGCCCTTCTCAGCGTGGGGCTCGTGCTCCTGCTGCTTTTCGGACCGACGCTGCTCTTCTCGGAAACGCTCGTCTCCGGGGCCCAGCACTTCGCACACGAACTGCGGGACGGCAAGCTCCACGTGCCCCCGCCCAACGAGGTCGTGAAGGGCTGGCCCGTGGTGGGGCCTCGGGTCTACGACGGCTGGCTCGCGGCGAGCGAGAACCTCGGCCAATCCCTCGCTGGCCTCGCTCCCCAGCTGAGAGCGGTCAGTAGTGGGCTCCTCCAGGCGGCGGGAAGCGTGGGCGCCGGCATCCTGCAGCTGATCGGTTCCGTGTTGATCGCCGGGGTGATGCTGGTGCGCGCGGAGACGCGCAAGAACGCGATTCGGCGCTTCGGCCTGCGGATGGCTGGGCCCCGGCGCGGCGAGGAACTGGTGGAGGTCGCGAACGGCACGATCCGTGGCGTCGTGCAGGGGATCCTCGGCGTCGCGGCGATCCAGTCGTTACTGGCTGGAGCGGGCTTCCTCGTGGCGGGGATCCCCGCGGCGGGTCTCTGGGCTCTTCTTGTTCTCGTCTCCGCGGTCGTACAGCTCCCGATCTTCCTGGTGATGGTGCCGCCGGTCGTGATCGGCTTCTCTACGCTTCCCGGTGCGGGCACGGCGGCGCTGATCGTGTGGTGCCTGTTGATCGGGACGATCGACAACGTGCTCAAGCCGATCCTTTTCGGGCGAGACGTCAGCGTCCCCTCGCTCGTGATCTTCATGGGGGCGATCGGCGGCATGCTCACGATGGGCATCGTGGGGCTCTTCCTGGGCGCGGCTGTTCTCGCGCTCGGCTTCGAGCTCTTCATGGCGTGGCTCGAGGAGCCGGCGGCAGTTCCGGTCGAAGAGCCGCGCTGATTCCAGGCGGGTCGATCGATCCATCAGAGGAGCGAAGTCGCGCTAGGGCATCGCCTCGAGGGCGAGGCTCGGATCGACGTATTCGTAGCCGTGGGCCTGCGCGACATGCGGTTCGGTCACCTGTCCTCTGCAGACGTTCAAGCCGGAGCGAAGGTCGGCTTCGAAGTAGAGCGCGTCGTGCACGCCCCGGCCCGCGAGTCGGCGGACGAAGGGCAGCGTGGCGTGGTTGAGGGCGTAGGTCGACGTCTTCGGCACGGCCCCGGGCATATTCGCGACGCAGTAGTGAACGACGCCGTCGACTTGATAGGTCGGGTCGGCGTGGGTCGTTGGTCTGGAGGTCTCGAAGCATCCACCCTGGTCGATGGCGACGTCGACGAGGACCGAACCCCGTCGCATCTCGGCGACATGCTGGGCGCGCACGAGTCGAGGGGCGGTGGCTCCGGGGATCAGCACGGCGCCGATCACGAGGTCCGCGTCGAGCACGAACCGCTCGATGGAGTCGACCGTCGAGTAGGACGTCTTCAGGGCGGTTCCATATCGAGCCGACAGCGCGCCGAGACGCTCGACATCCCGATCCAGGACGGTCACATCCGCGCCCAGCCCGAGGGCCATCTGGATCGCGTTGGTCCCGACGACCCCGCCTCCGAGGACGGCCACCTTGGCGGGGGGCACGCCCGGGACGCCACCAAGCAGTAGCCCGGCCCCGCCCCGGACCGCCTCCAGGCTCGCGGCCCCCGCCTGGACGGATAGACGCCCGGCCACCTGGGACATGGGAGTGAGCAGGGGGCGATCGCCCGCGTCGCCGGTCACGGTCTCATAAGCAATGCATGTGGCGCCGCTCTCGACGAGGGCCCGGGTCTGGGTTGGGTCTGGCGCAAGGTGGAGATAGGCGAAAAGAACGTGCTCGGGTTTCAGTAGAGCGCATTCGGCCGGTTGGGGCTCCTTGACTTTCACGATGAGCATGGCGGCGTCGAAGAGGGAAGGCGCGTCGGGGAGGATCTCAGCGCCAGCACGGAGATATTCCGCGTCGCCCGCGCCTGCACCTTCTCCGGCCCCGGTCTGGACGAACACGGTATGACCGTCCCCGCATAGCTCCCGAACGCTGGCGGGCGTGAGACCGACCCGCATTTCCGCGCTCTTGCGTTCCTTGGGGATGCCGATGCGCATGCTCACGGGTCTCCGATGGGCTCTCGTCTTCTATCGAGACTCATCGTCGGATCGGCGGGGTCTCTGTATCGCGTGGACCTTGGGTGTTGGCTCTTGCGTGTGGCCTACGGGCAAAGGGGGTCCCCGGGGCGTTGGCTGGGCGCAATCCGGGGCCGATGCCCTCGCTCGCCGTGGGAGAAACACGCTGCGTGCCTCGTCCCGGAGCGCCGGCTTCCCGTCGTCTCGAAAGTCATCACGAAACGTCTTTTATCGCTCCGGAATCGCGCGCGATGAAATTGCCCTGAGAACCCCCCGGTCGCTCGATTGCTTTTGAAAACGAACGGAGAGTTTTTCGAAGCCCCTTCTGTCTCACGCTTCGGCCGCTAGACTTCTGCGCCCGCGGGCGCTGATGTTATGTCGGTACGACCCGCCCATGAGGAGTTCCTGAATTGAATACGACGAATCCGATGCGCCGCCCTTGGCAGGTCGGCGCCCTGGTTGCAACCGTTCTGCTGGGCGCTTGTGCCAAGAACCCAATCCCCTACAAACAACCGATCGATGTCACGCCTCCGAGCGGCGAGATTGCCGTGAGCCAGGCCGTGACGATTTTCGACGCGTCCGGGTCGCATGCCGAACTCTTTCCCGACGGCAAGGCCACCTTCGAGTCGGTCGTGGCCTCCATGCCGGATGGGACGTATGAGGCGGCGCAGATTCAGTTCGGGGGAGCCGATCGAGCCTCGACCGGTCTTGCGGGCTTCGACCGAGGGAGCTTGGCGACCGCGGCTCGGAACGCTGCATTCCTGGAAGGCTCTTCGCCGCTCTACTCGATCTTCGAGGAAGATCTGGTCGAGGTCATTCGAGACGGTTCGGGCCGTGCCGCGGTGGTCGTGATCAGCGACGGTCTCGCGACCGATTACGCGGGTCGGGGCGGAGTGCAGGAGCGCACGTTATTGGCCGCACGCGAGGTCATGGAAGCGCGCGGGGGAGAGGTCTGCTTCCACACGGTCCAGTCCGGGACCGTCGACGAGGGAGGAGCTTTTTTGCGGGAGCTCTCGGAGGTCACCGACTGTGGCAGCTTCCGGACTGCGTCGAGTCTGGGCAGCGCCGCTGCGCTCGAAGAGTTCTCTCGCACGGTCTACCTCTCTGACGGATCCATGATGCAGGAGACCGTCGTCGCTTTGGAAATTCCGGACACGGATGGCGATGGGATCGTCGACCCCGACGACGCCTGTCCGAATACGCTGCGGCGTGCGCGTGTCGATGGACGGGGCTGTTGGACGCTGCGGGGTCTCCGCTTCGCGGTCAACGGTGCGGCGATCGAGTCGGGATTCGAAGCGGGTCTTCGAGAGGACGTGGACGTTCTACAGGCGAATGAAGACGTCCGCATTCGGATCGACGGCTACACCGATTCGGATGGTGCGGCGGCTTATAATCAAAGCCTCTCGGAACGACGTGCTCAGAGCGTGCGGGATTACCTCGTCGCTGCAGGAGTCTCCGGCGACCGATTGACGATCAAGGGCTTCGGTGAGTCCAACCCCATCGCGCCCAACGATTCGGCCTCGAATAAGCGCCTCAATCGACGGGTCGAGCTCACGATCGTCGACTGAAGCCAATCGCGCGAGGAAATCGTGGCGAATTCGAAGGGCCCGAGCGCGTCGTCGCGCTCGGGCCCTTTTGCGTGGCGCTTCCGGTTCTGTGGCTGCTCGGACGATCCCCCCCGCAGAACCCGATGGCTGCCTTGGAGCGGGCTCATCCCAAATGTCGCTCGAGGCGGCTCCGTTTCGCGCCGATCGAGTTGCTCCGCTGTTCCGCTCCCCGGGACGCCGTGCATCCGAGCCGTGAGAGCGGCTCTGTCGGGGGAGGACGCGTGCGGGTAAGCTTCGGCCTCCCCGTCCCCACCCCGATCCGCTGCTTTCGATTCCTGCGATCCCTCGTGACCTTTCTGGGAGGCGAGATGCCGACCCTTCGCCGCCGCACCGATCTGGAACGCCGCCCGTGGGCCGCCTGCGTTCTGGGAGCGAGTCTGGCGCGTGCTTTCGTGTGGGGGCTCTGGGTGGGGTGGGTGCTGCTGGTCGACGCAGCGGCGGCCGAAGAGCCGCCGCGTCCGCGAATCGAGATTGGTTGGACGGCGGCGGCGCCTGCGATCGACGGTCGCTTGGAAGAAGGCGAGTGGACGGCCGCGGCCCACGTCGATGGTCTCACTCAGGCCTTGCCGGACCCGGGCGTGCCTGCGACCCAGCGGACCGAAGTCTGGATCATGACGGACGAGGACCATCTCTACATCGCGGCGCGGCTCTGGGATACCGATCCATCGGAGATCGTGGCGAGCGCCATGCAGCGCGACGGGAACACCCGCCGGGACGACCGGTTCGGCTTCACGATCGATCCCTTCCTGGATCGCCAGAATGGATATTTCTTTCAAGTGAACCCGAACGGGGTGCGTACCGATTTCCTGCTCGAGGGGGGCCAGGGGGAGAGGAGCTGGGATGGACGCTGGTACGCGAAGGCCTCCGTCGATGCCGAGGGCTGGACGGTCGAGATCGCCTTGCCCTACGCGACGATCAGCTTCGATCCGGAGGGCGACGTGTGGGGCTTCAACATGGCGCGGGGGATCCGCCGCCGTGACGAAATCGATCGCTGGTCCGATCCGGTCCGAGAGCGGTTTCTGACCGCGATGGGCCGCGCTGGGGATCTGGTCGGGATGAAGGGGATCCGACTGGGGGTTGGGCTTCGAGCAATCCCCTCGACGACGCTCCGTCGTGTCGACGACGCGAACCCCCCGCCCCCGGAGCAGGACGATGGCGAGCGCCACTACACGCGCCTCGATCCGAGCTTCGATGCTTTTTATAAAGTGACCCCCTCGGTCACGACGGCACTCACCGTGAACACGGATTTCGGGGAGACGGAGGTCGACGAGAGACGCGTCAACTTGTCCCGGTTTGCTCTCTTCTTCCCGGAGAAGCGCGACTTTTTTCTGCAAGACGCGTTGATCTTCGGGTTTGGGGATCTGAACGAGAACGGCCGTCCGTTTTTTTCGCGCCGAATCGGCCTCGATGAAGCGGGAGAGCCCGTCGGAATCCTGGCGGGGGGGAAAGTGACGGGTCGGATCGGCGACGTGAAGATCGGTGTACTCGACGTCGTGCTCGACGAACGCGACCGCGTGGATCAGACGAACCTGCTGGTCGCTCGAGTCGCGCGAAACCTGGGTGAGTCGACGCTCGGCGCGATCGTCACCAATGGGGACCCAGACGGAAACGGGGACAATACGCTCGGGGGCCTCGACTTCATCTACCGAAACTCGGATTTCCGCGGCGGTAAGACCTTGCGGGCCAGTGCATGGGGACAGGCGACCTACAACGATCCTGATAAGAGCCCCGGCGAAGAACTCGATGCGACTCGAGGCATGGGGTACGCCTTCGGAGGCAAGGTCGAATACCCGAACGACGAACATAATTGGCGGCTCGTGGCGGGAGTCTTCGATGACGACTTCGATCCGGCACTCGGCTTCGTGAACCGCGTTGGAATCCGCGAGTACCGCGGCCATTATCGGCGGCGTTGGCGTCCATCGATCGCCGGGATCCAAACGGTCGACAGCCGGGTTTCCGGACTCGTCGTCACGGAGCAGGGCCGGAGCGTGGAATCGGCCGGCTTCGTCTGGCGCGCGATCGACGTGAAATCGCCGATCGACGACGGGATTCGCCTCGAATATGAGCATCGTTATGAGGCGGTCGACGTGCCCTTCTCGAATTTTTCGGTCCCGTTCGGCCGGTATCACTTCGACCGGATCGGCATTCGGATCGAGACGAGCGCCAACCGTCCTCTCAGCGGTGCCTACCGTGTCGACTACGGCACCTTTTACGACGGGAACCGCCTTCGTGCGAGCGCGGATCTCGATCTCCGCATCACGAAGCACGTGCAGGTCGGGGTCGACTACATCTACGACAACCTGCGATTACCCGGTGGCGACGAGAATATCCACCTCCTACGAGCTCGGTTGAGCCTGCTCTTTACTCCGGACGTGTCGTGGGTGACGTTGCTCCAATACGACAACGTGTCGGACGCGATCGGTGTGAATAGCCGCTTCCGTTGGATCATCGAGGATGGTCGAGAAGTCTTCCTGGTGTTGAATCAGGGTTTCGAGACCCGCGATGAGATCCGTCCCGCCCGAACGGCCCCGCTCGCCAAGCTGAAGTGGACTTTCCGCTTCTGAAGGCAGCCGCGCGGCTTAGCCCAGGGGGTCTCCGAGCCAGACCTCGGGGCTCGTTTCGAAGCTTTGCTCGCCGCTCGTGAGGAAGACGATTCCCTCGCTCAGAGTGAGCGACCAGCGGAGCTGCCGGTCCATCGATCCGGCGAGGTCTGCAATGAAGGACTCGGCGATTCGAGCGACCGAGACGTTGGAGGGGAACTGGTTCGCGTCGAGCTGGCTCGCGCGCCAGCGATCGCTCCCTTCGCCGAAGACGAAGAGGCTGAGCCGTGCCGACTGCCGAGCGGCCTTGATGAGCCGTTTTGCGTCGGGCTGGCCGACCTCGATCCACTGTCTCGGGCGACCATCGCCCTCTCGGCTCCATAGGTCCGGCTCGTCCTTGGCCGAAACGCCTCGGCCAAACTCAAGGCCCTCCTCGAAACGCAGGCAGTAGGCGAGCGCTCGCACGAGAGCCCGCTCGTGGGTCTCGGAGGGGTGTCGCGCGAGGGTGAGCGTTGGGGACGCGTAGACGTCCCGATCGATGAGAGAGAGCTCGAGCTGAGCCCGGTAGATCGTCGCGCCACGTGCCATTTCGGGAGCGTGGCGTACTCAGAGTCCGGCGGTCAAGCTTGAGGCGAGACAATCGAGCTTGATAGGCTGACCCTGAACGAATTTCGAATGAGGAGCAAAATGCGAAAGAAATTCGCCTGGGGCAGTCTGAGCCTGATTTTTCTCGGGAGCGCGGGGGTTGCCGGATCAGCGGATGACTCTCTCGGGGTTGCCGAGCGTCTCGCGGGCGCGATCCGCTTCGAGACGGTGAGCTACGAAGATCCCGAGAATTTCCGCCCTGAGCCCTTCGACGCGCTCGAGGCCTACCTGCGTGATGTGTATCCGTTGACCTTCTCGCGCCTGTCCCTCGAAAAGGTGAATGACCATACGCTTCTCTTCGAGTGGACGGGGAGCGATGAGACGCTGCCGCCGGCGCTCTTCATGGCCCATACCGACGTGGTCCCCGTTTCCGCGGAGGCCGCCGAAAATTGGACCTCGCCTCCCTTTGGCGGTGTGATTCGCGACGGCTACGTATGGGGGCGGGGCGCCCTCGACGCCAAGACAGGTGTGATCTTGTGGCTCGAGGGAGTCGAGGCTCTGCTCGAGGAGGGGCTGGTTCCGCGCCGCACTCTCTACTTCTCCTTTGGCCACGACGAGGAGATCGGCGGTGATCGGGGCGCCGTCGAGGTGGCCCGGCGCTTCTCGGAGCGCGGCATCCGGCTCGACTTCCTCTTCGACGAAGGGGGGATGATCTTCGACGGCCATCCCCTGTTGCCGGATCAGGTCGTTGCGAACGTCGTGACGGCGGAGAAGGCCTACTACACGGTCGAACTCACGGCGAGAGGAGTCAGCGGACATTCTTCGATGCCACCCGCGCATACCGCGATCGGGAAGCTCGCGCGCGCGATTCGGAGGGTGGAGGACCACCCGATGCCGACGCGGCTTTCGTTGCCGGTCCGAGAGATGCTCGAGGTGGCGGCGCCCTACCTGCCTTTCTCTCAGGCTCTCGCGATTCGTAACCTCTGGTTGATGGGAGGGGCGGTTCAGAGGAACTTCCTGAAAACCGACCTCGAGGCGGCCCTGGTTCGGACGACGTTCGCGGTCACGATGGTGTCTGGTGGTGTGAAGGAGAACGTCATTCCAGAGCATGCACAGGCGACGATCAACGTGCGGATCCTCCCGGGTGACATGCCGGATGAGGTCTTGTCGCATCTCTCGCGTGTGATCGACGATCCTGAGATCGAGATCGTGGGTCGAGGTTGGGGCGAGGCCGCGCCCGCCGCCTCGGCGAAAGGGAGTGCGTTCCGACTCGCCTCGGCGGCGGTCCACGAGGTGCTCCCCGAAGCCGTGATTTTGCCCGGTCTCGTGCCCGGAGCGACGGACTCGCGCCACTTTGCGGCGGTCGCAGACCAGATTCTGCGCTTCATTCCAATGCGACTGTCGATGGGGCTGACGTCGGGTGCGCACGGCCGTGACGAGCGAATCGCGGTCGAATATCTCGCTCAGTCGAGGGCGATTGCGATCGGGATGCTGCGTCGAGCCGCAAGCGGCGAGCGGACGGACTGAGCGGAGGCACTCGGAGGGTTCAGGGGGTGAGGTCGCCCGCGATCGTCTTGCGCAGAACGCGCTCGATCTCCGCCTGGGTGCAGGGCTTCGGGTTCGTCTCGAGGGACGGGTCCGTGGCCGCCTTACGCACGAGGGCTGGAATCTGGGTTTCGTCCACGATGCCCTGAAGTGTCGCGGGCAGCGCCAGACGCTCGCGCAGCGCGAGGGTCCAATTGAGCACGGCCTCGAAGCCATCGCCCGTCAGGCGGAGGCTCTGGGCGAGTCGCGGCATCCGCTCTTCGATGACCCCGCGATTGTGCACCATCACATAGGGTTGGAAGATTGCATTGGCCGTCCCGTGATGCAGGCCGGTGAGTCCGCCCACCGGGTGCGACAGCGCGTGGATCAGGCCGAGTCCCTTCTGAAAGGCCGTCGCGCCCATCGAGGCCGCCATCAGTAAGTGGGTGCGTGCCCGGAGATCGCCGCCGTCATCGTAGGCTCGGACCAGGTTCTCCGAGATGAGGCGCATCCCTTCGAGGGCGATGCCGTCGGCCATCGGGTGGTAGCCGGGTGCGCAATAGGCCTCGAAACAATGAGCGAGGGCGTCCATTCCGGTCGCGGCGGTCAATAGCGGGGGGAGGCCGATGCTCAGTCGCGGGTCGGCCAGGACGAGGTTGGGCTGCAGGCTGGGGTGGAAGACGATCTTCTTGTTGTGGTCGGAGGGGTCGAGAATGACCGCGGCTCGGCCGACCTCCGACCCGGTTCCAGCGGTGGTCGGAATGGCGATCGTCGGGAGGATCCGGGCGGCGTCGGCCCGTCGCCAGTTGTCGCCGCGGTCCTCGTAGTCCAGCACGTCTCCCGGGTTGTCGGCGAGCAGGGCCACGCATTTTCCGGCGTCCATCGCCGAGCCCCCCCCGATCAGGACGCAGCCATCCGCTCGATGTCTTCGGGCGGCCTCGACGCCCGAGGCCACATGGGTGGTGGCCGGGTTTGCGTCGATCGCGGAGAAGACGCAGGCGGCGAGCCCCGCGGCGTCGAGCGACTCGAGGAGTGGCGGCATCCAGTCGAGCGCGAGCAGGCCCGGGTCCGTGACCACGAGGGGGCGCTCGATCCCGAGGTCGCGACAGCCTGCCGCAAGTTCGGTGACGCAGCCGACCCCGATCCGATAGGGAACGGGGTAGTGGAAGCGTCCGGCGAGATCCGATGCGTCGCTCTCGGTTTCGCCCACCTCAAATGATCTCGAAATAGCGAGCGAGGTCCCAGTCGGAGACGGCCTTCCTGAACTCCCGATCTTCCCACTCCCGGGTGGCTGCGTAATGGTCGACGAAGGTCGACCCGAAGGCATCCCGCGCCATCGATGATGCGCGGAGCGCCGCGCTTGCGTCACGGAGCGTCGTTGGGAGCGGGCCGGCAAGCGCCCCGGCGTCTTCGTAGGCATTGCCCTCGACGCGGTCGGGCAGCGCGAGCCCCTCCTCGATCCCGCGCAATCCCGACGCGAGCGCGGCGGCTTGCACGAGGTAGGGGTTCGCGTCCGCAGGGGCGATGCGATACTCGCAGCGCTGCGCCTTGGGGCCGCCCGGGATGACGCGGATGGCCGTCGTGCGATTCTCGACGCCCCAGCTCGCCGCGGTCGGTGCCCACATGCCCGGGACCAGGCGGCGGTAGCTGTTGATCGTCGAACAGACCATGGAGAGAAGCTCCGGCAGATACTGAACCTGCCCGGCGACGAATTGCTTCATCGTCTCGCTCATCCCGTCCGGATCACTCGCGTCGTGAAAGGCATTTCGGCCCGAGCCAACCGAGGCTAGGGAGAGGTGGAGATGACCGCTCTGGCCCGGGTAGTCGTTGCTCCATTTGGCCATGAAGGTCGCCATCAAGCCGGCCTGCTGAGCGAAGACCTTGCAGAAGGTCTTGAAGAGCGCGGCGCGGTCCGCGGCGTCCACGCCGCGGACGTAGCGAATCGCGGCTTCGAGAACGCCTGGTCCCGTCTCCGTATGCAGGCCTTCGATTTCGCAGTCGAATGCCTCCATGGACTCGAGCAGGTCGTGGTAGAAGTCTGCATGGACGGAGCTGCGCAGGACGGAGTAGCCGAACATGCCAGGTGTGACCGGCGTGAGGTCTCGGTAGCCCTTGTCCCGCACGCTCTGTGGGGTCTCGTCGAAGAGGAAGAACTCGTATTCGAAGGCCGCGTCCACCGCGAAGCCCATCGAGGCGGCTCGCTCGAGCACGGTCGCCAGGAGTGTGCGGGGGCAGGCGGGGGCGTAGTCGCCCGCGAAGCCGCCAATGAGGAGGAGTGTGTCCTCCTCGAAGGGGATGCGCCGCAGGGTCGAGAGGTCGAGTCGGACGGGTGCATCCCGGTAGCCCGTATGCCACCCCGAGACCTCGACTCCCTCGTAGAGGGTGTCGTGTACGTCCCATCCGAGGACGACGTCACAGAAGCCGAAGCCGTGGTCTACGGCGCTCGAGAGTTTCGCGCGGTCCACGTATTTCCCGCGCAGCACGCCGTCGATGTCGAAGACCCCGATCTTGAAGAAGCGGATGCCCTCACGGTCGATCCACTGCTCGAGCGTGGCGACATCCGTGACGTCCGCGTTCTGCCCGGTCGTCATATTCTCTTCCTCCACGGCTCAGTTAGGCCGGTTCTTCCCGAAGGTGATAGCTCTTGGGCCGAGTGACCGAGGCGAACCCCAGCTTCGAAAGTGAACAGCCGAAGCCGGAATCCTTGACCCCGGTCCAGGCGAGGGCAGGGTCGAGGTAGTCGCAGCGGTTCGCGAAGACCGTACCGGCCTCCACGTCCTCGGCGAGGGCGGCAGCCCGCTCGAGGTCGGAGCTCCAGATCGAGGCGGTGAGTCCAAAGGCGGAGTCGTTCATCATTGCGATCCCCTCGCTCTCATTCTCAATCCGGGCGATCCCGATCGCGGGTCCGAAGGTCTCCTCGTGCATCAGCGCCATGGAGTGATCGACCCGGTCGAGGACTTGCGGGGCGAGGTAGGCACCGGAGAGATCGGGGACGGCGAAATCGTCGTCCCCCAGCAGGGGTCTGGCCCCCGCGGCGATGGCCGCGCCCACCTGATCGCGTACGAAGCGCGCCGACTTCTCATCGACCATGGGACCGAGCGTGGTCGACGAATCCAGGGGATCTCCAACGACGTAGCGTCGGGTGTGTGCGAGGAAGGCCTCGATGAACTCGTCGTAGATCGGTTCGGCAACGTAGATCCGTTCGATGCCGCAGCAGCTCTGGCCCGCATTGTAGAAGGCACCGTCCACGAGGTTCTCGGCCGCGAAATCGACGTTCGCGTCTTCGAGTACAAGAGCGGGGTCCTTCCCACCGAGCTCCATGCCTGCCGGGATGAAATTCTCCTGTGCCACGGCGCGATAGATCTCATGCCCCCCACGCACGGAACCCGTGAAGGAGACGTAGCCGAGCCCGCGCGAGCCGATCAGCTGGGCGGTCGTTGCATGGTCCATCGGCATCGCCTGGACCAGACCCTCGGGCGCTCCGGCCTCGACGAAGGCGTGCTCGAACTGATCCGCGACGAGCGCGGTCTGGGAGGCATGCTTCACGAGAACGCTGTTGCCGGCGAGAATGGCGGGTACGATCACGTTCACCGCGATCGCGAGCGGGTAGTTCCAGGCAGCAATGTCGAGCACTACGCCGACAGGGTCGTGCCGGATGAAGCGCAGAAATTCTGTCTTCCGGGGGAGC
>Ga0315316_10000905_pt1:7500-20154 | contig 20154 bp, 19 predicted proteins | sample M160m3416metaG_FD_203702 | JGI IMG/M metagenome (GOLD analysis project Ga0315316, IMG submission 203702) | Ammonia-oxidizing marine archaeal communities from Monterey Bay, California, United States - M1 60m 3416 | ecosystem: Environmental > Aquatic > Marine > Intertidal zone | place... | reverse complement strand
AAAAAGCCAGCAGCACCCAAGGGTGTTCCCGAACGGTCCCCCAATTCAGTACTGACCGGGCCCTGCGTCGGTTAACTGCGGAGTTCGAAAGAGATCCGGTGTATTCGGCGCGGTATGGCCGCTGGCGTTTACACTGGGCTTACGACACCTGCGACCAGCACACCCTTGCATCCACCAAACTGCAATCAAAACGGAACACACCTGCATCGACACACCCGCCTGAACAAAAAAGGCTTGCACGAGCATTAGCCAGATTGTTTACCTTGAGCCAAAATGGCTACGGTACCTGTTACCCGCATTACACGATGCGTACAGCCCCGCCATCGGCGGAACGTGGACAAAAAAGGCTTGCGTGAGCATTAGCCAGATTGTTTACCTTGAGCCAAAATGGCTACGGTGCACATTATCCCGTGCAACTTGCTGCTTCGCTGGTCTTGTTACCGCTGCTTGTCGTCAAAAGGGCTGTTCCGGGAATTGAACCCGGGACCTCTCCCACCCTAAGGGAGAATCATACCACTAGACCAAACAGCCGCGCGTCTGCTTGTCTTTCAGTCACATACAATGCATGATGATACTCTTCGGGAAAAAAAGTAGCGGAGAGTGGTTTCGATCCACCGACCTTTGGGTTATGAGCCCAACACGCTAGCCACTGCGCCACTCCGCTTTGTCAAAGTACCCGCGTCAGTATGACCGGTCGGATTTACGCTGACTTTTCGCGTGGTCTGGAGCACAAAAGGGCACACCCGGGTTCGAACCAGGGACCTGCTGATCTGCAGTCAGCCGCTCTACCGCTGAGCTATATACCCAATCACGGTCTCACATGCCGGTCATAAGCGGGAAGAAATTTCTTCGCGAATTTCACGATGATAAAACGCTCCCTACTGGGATTGAACCAGTGACCTTGCGGTTAACAGCCGCACGCTCTAACCACTGAGCTAAGAGAGCAACCTACACCACCGCGCCGAAATCCAATATGTCGCAAGTACAATCCTACCATTTTCAAATAGGGCTGTTCCGGGGATCGAACCCGGGACCTCCCGCACCCGAAGCGGGAATCATACCACTAGACCAAACAGCCACGGAAATGTGTCTGCAACATTGTGCTCGATGGCTGAAACCAACACTCCGCCCAAGCCCAGCAAATAACTCCGCGACCGGGAATTGAACCCGGGTCATCCGCGTGACAGGCGGATATACTAACCACTATACTATCACGGATTTACGAGCTGGAATTACATCTCCATCACCAATGAGAAACGCAATAGATGAAACTATTGCGTCGTCCGGGAATCGAACCCGGGCCATCTGCATGGAAGGCAGATATCCTAACCACTAGACCAACGACGCGCCGATGTTGCACACAAATTTCTGCTTCCGCAAAGGAATTAACGAACGACAAAAACGTAAGGTCCTGGGCGGATTTGAACCGCCATCGCTGGATTCAGAGTCCAGAGTGCTAACCGTTACACCACAGGACCGACACCACTTCAAATGGCCGTGCCCACACCGAGAAAGATTGACCGGCGACCAAATAAACATGGACTTGTCGGGGTTCGAACCCGAGGCCTTCTGCATGCAAAGCAGACGTGATACCACTACACCACAAGCCCCCTTGATCATTCCTAGAAACTGTTTTTTGTAGTGCCATTATTTGCAGGGGCAAATATGTCCCTGACAGCAGTGGGGTTCGAACCCACGCCCTTTCGGACCAGCGCCTAAAGCTGGCGCCTTAGACCACTCGGCCATGCTGCCACATAGAAAGATTTGCGCTTGCTTGCTGGTCTTAAATGGACTTTCAAAACCTCCGTCTGCCAACAAAATGCTCCCACGCGGGCTTGAACCGCGGACCTTACGGTTATTAGCCGTACGCTCTGACCAACTGAGCTATAAGAGCTTCTGCCTGACATAACTATCGGATTCGCAAACCACTTGCCTGAGTGAATGCAAAACAATACATAGGTCTAAGGCGGATTTGAACCGCCATCGCTGGATTCAAAGTCCAGAGTGCTAACCGTTACACCATTAGACCGCATGCTCTGACGCACAAAGCATTGGAACAGTCGAGAAAAGCACGCAGAGATGAAAGCAATAATGCCGGGACTCGGGATCGAACCAAGGACCTCCAGATCTTCAGTCTGACGCTCTCCCAACTGAGCTATCACGGCCACTGCCAGGCGCTCACCACCGCAAATAAGGTACGGACCTCTCCTGCGTGCATTAAAAACAAAACTCCGCGACCGGGAATTGAACCCGGGTCATCCGCGTGACAGGCGGATATACTAACCACTATACTATCACGGAAACATAACTTCTTATCTCCACCTGCAATTGAGTCTCGTTGCAAAATTCACCGCCCCCCGAAAATATGGGACCTGTGAGGATTGAACTCACGACCTTAGGATTATGAGACCTACGCGCTACCAACTGCGCCAAAGTCCCGAGACGATTGCCACCTCGATCACACACTCGGCCGAGGTTTCACGTGAAATTCAATATAAAAATGACAGCAGTGGGGTTCGAACCCACGCCCTTTCGGACCAGCGCCTTAAGCTGGCGCCTTAGACCGCTCGGCCATGCTGTCGCGTTACCTACTTGCGTAGCATCGCATGTCATGAACATTAAGTACAAGAACGTAAAAGTCAAAACAAGCGACACCGACAGGGTTCGAACCTGTGCGGGCAGAGCCCATCGGAGTTCAAGTCCGACTCCTTGACCACTCGGACACGGTGCCATCCTGAACGAAGCCTGAGGGTGAGCGCAAAATCTTCATGTTTTTGTTGCGAGCCAAAAACGCTCCCTACTGGGATTGAACCAGTGACCTTGCGGTTAACAGCCGCACGCTCTAACCACTGAGCTAAGAGAGCTTCGAGTAGAACCCGAAAACACTGGGCTTGTAGACAATGTCAGTTTGTGATAACGAAAAAAAATTTGCGTTTTTTTTTTGTTATTTTCTGACCGCGGCCCATTTGAGTGCCATTATAGCTTAGTGGTAGAGCGTCAGCCTTGTAAGCTGAAGGTCCCGGGTTCAATCCCCGGTGGTGGCTTCTTGTCTACTCGCAGCCTCAGTGCGTGCTGCTGCAAAAGAACAATTTCTACGCGCGCTTCCACTCAGTTTTCTGCAACCCTCCAAGGTGAAACCAAAAACCTAAAAGAAACGCATGCGACATTTCGGGTGACATAAAAGTGGAGAACCTGGGCATCGATCCCAGTGCCTCTCGCATGCTAAGCGAGCGCTCTACCATTTGAGCTAGATCCCCGAACGACGGTGGACGCGATGTATCGACGCAGTGCTTTGCAGAGCGGGGTCTGCAGCGATCCAAAAGATGCATCAGCCGGGAATCGAACCCGGGTCACATCGATGGCAACGATGTATTCTACCACTAGACCACTGATGCTCACGCCCTAACATATTCCATTCAGGCGCATTGCAGAACAGTTTTTTCAAACGGCATCACAAAAACAAATAATACATCATCCCAGGATTGAACTGGGGACCTTCCGCGTGTTAGGCGGACGTCATAACCACTAGACCAATGATGCTACGTCTATCACGCCTTGGTTGCCTCTTGAACACGTCCCTGGCAGATTTCAGCGGCGCTAAAAATCCGAACACCCGGAATCGAACCAGGGACCATTCGATATCTGCGTCATCTACAGTCGAACGCTCTACCAACTGAGCTATGTTCGGTTTCGAAAGCAAGCCGCGCTTCTCGGTGAGAATACACGTACGTAAACGCTGCGAGAAAAAATGCGACAGCGAGGGGATTCGAACCCCCGCGGGCAGAGCCCATCGGATTTCGAGTCCGACTCCTTAACCACTCGGACACACTGCCATCCATGTCGACACAAACGATCCACGCACCTCGTTTTATGCCCTTGATGCATGAATGGAAAAACGCGCCCACCGTGGGGCTCGAACCCACGACCACCAGCTTAAAAGGCTGGCGCTCTACCGACTGAGCTAGACGGGCTACGGCAAACACCCCTGCAGTCTCTTCTGGTACCAATCCCGAATAGGCTAAACAAAAGAGCCAATGGCCGGGTTCGAACCGACGACCTCCCGCTTACTAAGCGGGTGCTCTACCGCTAAGCTACATTGGCGAACGCTGGCGTCCTGCGACATGGAGCGCAGCCGTTGTCAGTGCTCTGAGCGGCACGAAAAAAAAAGCGACACCTGTGGGGTTCGAACCCACGCGGGCAGAGCCCATCGGCTTAGCAGGCCGACGCCTTAACCACTCGGCCAAAGTGTCCCGTTGCCGTGAAGCCGACTTGCCCAATGCGGATTGCAAAACTTCGACCAAAAACGGCGCATCGAACAACGTTTGTGCGATTTGTCTGGGACTCCAGCCGTGAGCGCTCGTAGTGTAGTGGTAACATACAAGCTTCCCATGCTTGTGCCCCGGGTTCGATTCCCGGCGTGCGCATATTATTTCTTCATTCGCTCACTTCTTCCTTGCGACCGAAGATAAAACGAAAATACTTCATCCCAGGATTGAACTGGGGACCTCTCGCGTGTGAGGCGAGCGTCATAACCACTAGACCAATGAAGCTCTTCGGAGATGCGAGCTGCAGTTTGACTTAGAACTCCTTAAGCTGCGCGAGGACAATAAAAAAAAACAGTTTACTCTTCTCGATTTGTGCGTGTCATCCTTGCGCAGGGGCCATGCTAATCTTCTCTGTATCGTTCCAATTTTATCGGATGTCCATAAAGGACTCCACCCCTTCTGCAGCCCAGCGGTCGAGCCTCCCGGAAAACGTCATCGAAAAGCAGTTGGGGTGACGTAGTGACGATCATGTTGGTTGCACCTCGGCCATGACGAGGAAAAATTCCGATGCCGGGACTCGAACCCGGGTCTCTTGGGTGAGAGCCAAGTATCCTAACCAGCTAGACTACATCGGAAGCACGAACATGAATAGGTGTTACAATACCAAACCGATTTGTACGTGTGCCACGTGCGATAAAAGTGCATCAGCCGGGAATCGAACCCGGGTCACATCGATGGCAACGATGTATTCTACCACTAGACCACTGATGCGCGCAACATTACAGGGGTCACACAAACAAGTTCCATCGGGGATGATTCCAAAACCGAATAAGTGATCCTGGTAGGACTCGAACCTACAATCTCCGGTTCCGTAGACCGATGCCTTATCCATTGGGCCACAGGACCTATACGTAAGTAAAACAGAGATAGGTTGTACTCATATTCTACCACAACTAGAGACAAAACTCCGCGACCGGGAATTGAACCCGGGTCATCCGCGTGACAGGCGGATATACTAACCACTATACTATCACGGATTTAGGAATTAACGCACCGGGCCGCTACAAATCTACTTTCATGGATGACAGCAAGAAATCAATAATTGAGGCCAGAGCGATTCGAACGCCCAACCGTCTGATCTGGAGTCAGACGCGCTACCGTTGCGCCATAGCCCCTTTCTATCCACTCTCACCACTACAAGCACAATGAGTTTCTCGACCGGGAAAGCGAATAATGACAGCTGTGGGGTTCGAACCCACGCGGATTGCTCCACCAGAACTTGAGTCTGGCGCCTTAGACCGCTCGGCCAAACTGTCAGATCCACAACGCATTCGCTGGGCCGGACTGTTGTCACGTGAATTGGATTTTCGAAAAATAATGGACCCACTGGGATTTGAACCCAGGGCCTTCTGCATGCGAAGCAGACGTGATACCACTACACCATGAGCCCAACATGCCAACAGCCCTTGTTTTGCAATACGGACAATACGATGACACGACCACAAAAAACAAAGCGTGTCCTATACGGGGCTCGAACCCGTGACTTTCGGCACATAAGACCGACGCTCTGACCTCTGAGCTAATAGGACGCCCTCGTTGCCTGTTCCTAGATACTATCCACAACCTGCGACACACTAGCACAAACGCGTCCGAAAATAGGGCTGTTCCGGGGTTCGAACCCGGGACCTCTCCGACCCAAACGGAGAATCATACCTCTAGACCAAACAGCCGACGACGGAAATTATAAACTTGCCTGTACGAAAGAATACCAACTTGTAAAAAGAACGAAGACGCCCACCGTGGGGCTCGAACCCACGACCACAAGGTTAAGAGCCTTGCGCTCTACCAACTGAGCTAGACGGGCTTTACTCACTTAGTTCTCATACTATCAGAATCTCCCTGTGATAGACCCATGCCTACAAAAACTGATAGCTGTGAGATTCGAACTCACGCCCTTTCGGACTAGCGCCTGAAGCTAGCGCCTTAGACCGCTCGGCCAAGCTACCTCAGTATTGCATCTCCTATGCACGTTAACTTGACACCCGCGCCAGATGCGCCCACACAAATATGGGACCTGTGAGGATTGAACTCACGACCTTAGGATTATGAGACCTACGCGCTACCAACTGCGCCAAAGTCCCGCTTGCAAAGAACGTCGTATAGTAGATAAAATGCGTTCAACATTGCCACACGTATGGAAATAATGCCGGGACTCGGGATCGAACCAAGGACCTCCAGATCTTCAGTCTGACGCTCTCCCAACTGAGCTATCACGGCTTCGCACATATCTGCGCGCCAGTGGCTCAATGTCGCGAATCTCTTCCCAGTGCGCGCAGGTTACGTTCAGCATGCAACGTCGCACGTCCACCACACGGGGATCTAGCTCAAATGGTAGAGCGCTCGCTTAGCATGCGAGAGGCACTGGGATCGATGCCCAGGTTCTCCATTTTTGCGCACCTTTCGTTTTCCCCCCTGATTGAATTAGCAACTCGCGGTTCGTAACGTTGGCTCTTATAGCTCAGTTGGTCAGAGCGTACGGCTAATAACCGTAAGGTCCGCGGTTCAAGCCCGCGTGGGAGCATGTTTTTGCCGCTGTACAATACGTTCTTGTCAGCTGTGGGGTTCGAACCCACGCGCAGTAACCTGCAGTGGATCTTAAGTCCACCCCCTTAACCACTCGGGCAAACTGACTGCCAATTGGACAATCGTGTAGGTGGCCGAATGCAATACTGTTACAAATTTCTTCAAGAAAACTCACCCCCAGTAGGACTCGAACCTACAATCTTTGGATTAGAAGTCCAACGCGTTATCCATTACGCCATGAGGGCCACGCAAGCAAAAGCCAACATCCATGAGCAGCCTACGACCATCCCAATTGAAAACCAAAAAAACGCCCACCGTGGGGCTCGAACCCACGACCACCAGCTTAAAAGGCTGGCGCTCTACCGACTGAGCTAGACGGGCTCACGCTAATATATCTGCGCGCCATTCACTGCAAGTTCAATCGCCCACTCTCGCGTGGGTCAACAAAGATGTCCAATCCCGGATTCGAACCGGGGTTACCACGGCCACAACGTGGCGTCCTAACCGCTAGACGAATTAGACAACTGATAGTTGAGAACAAAATCAAGTCACGAACAGCACTTGCATCGTGTAAACCAACGAAAATAGAAGTAGTCCTGATGGGACTCGAACCCACAATCTTCTCCTTAGGAGGGAGACGCCTTATCCATTAGGCCACAGAACCTGCTCGAAACAACGCGGTCCCAACTAATACGGTCCACAAAGCGAAAAAAACAAATATCGTTGCGCTCCCTACTGGGATTGAACCAGTGACCTTGCGGTTAACAGCCGCACGCTCTAACCACTGAGCTAAGAGAGCTTCTGGCTGGAGCTTGGCTGCTACGACAAATGCGACCTGGACCTTGCCACACTTGAACCTTTCGGAAAAAAAAAAGACGACACCAAGGGGATTCGAACCCCTGCGGGCAGAGCCCAATGGATTTCTAGTCCATCTCCTTAACCACTCGGACACAGTGTCTTCGAACATGTGTCGCGACATGATGTCAGCTATGTGAAATCCTGGGAATTTACAAAAAAGCCAATGGCCGGGTTCGAACCGACGACCTCCCGCTTACTAAGCGGGTGCTCTACCGCTAAGCTACATTGGCGTACAAGTAGATAATTATGCCGCGCGCGTAGTCGCCGACGAAACACGAAAAGTAATACGAAAACAGAAGCCAACGACGGGGATCGAACCCGCGACCTTCTGCTTACGAAGCAGACGCTCTACCACTAAGCTACATTGGCATCACGTACGATTCCTCGGTGAGCAAATACAAACGCGCATCAATCGATGCCACAAAGATAATATGCGTCGTCCGGGAATCGAACCCGGGCCATCTGCATGGAAGGCAGATATCCTAACCACTAGACCAACGACGCTACGCCCAAACCGGTCAAGGACAAACAGAACGATGCAAACAAGAATTTCTCCATATCAGGCATTTGCCGAAACAGACGCACGTCTTCCCGATAGGCCGCGTGGCCCAATGGATAAGGCGTCGGTCTTCGGAACCGAAGATTGTAGGTTCGAGTCCTACCGTGGTCAGATCTTTTTTCGGGAAGAAACGGAGTGGGTGGCCGAAAAACGCCCACCGTGGGGCTCGAACCCACGACCACAAGGTTAAGAGCCTTGCGCTCTACCAACTGAGCTAGACGGGCATGTCGATGCATGCACCTCTGCGACTTTATTGATTAGTGGCACTTTTGGCGGCAGCAAAAAACAATACTTCATCCCAGGATTGAACTGGGGACCTCTCGCGTGTAAGGCGAGCGTCATAACCACTAGACCAATGAAGCACCATGTGCACACCAACCCATGCGCACATTATAACTGCCTTCAGCCTTCACAAAAAGCAATTCCGATGCCGGGACTCGAACCCGGGTCTCTTGGGTGAGAGCCAAGTATCCTAACCAGCTAGACTACATCGGACGCTGTACGGCGAAAGCAAAGCGAGGTACACCGCGATCGCATTTTGTATCAGTGATACATCAAAAGGTCCTGGGCGGATTTGAACCGCCATCGCTGGATTCAGAGTCCAGAGTGCTAACCGTTACACCACAGGACCTACGTTGACGCTGGCGTCTCCCGTGCCATGAATAAGAAACCTCGGCCCTGAAAAATAATTTGACAGCTGTGGGGTTCGAACCCACGCGGATTGCTCCACCAGAACTTGAGTCTGGCGCCTTAGACCGCTCGGCCAAACTGTCGAATGGTAACTGAACACAACTCAATTTAGAAACGCAACTCAGGTACGTGGACCAAATAATGAGGCCAGAGCGATTCGAACGCCCAACCGTCTGATCTGGAGTCAGACGCGCTACCGTTGCGCCATAGCCCCCCGAGGGGGGTATTGCTACGCAAATCTAAGTTGGTAAATGCAGACGGGAATAATACCTCTGCATCAGCCGGGAATCGAACCCGGGTCACATCGATGGCAACGATGTATTCTACCACTAGACCACTGATGCCAGCAGCAGGCTGCTCCCGCGCCCTGAAATACCAATCTACCGATTTCGCACAAGCGAAAAAAAATGATTCCGATGCCGGGACTCGAACCCGGGTCGCCTGGGTGAAAGCCAGGTATCCTAACCAACTAGACTACATCGGATCACGTCTACACCGCCTGGCTCAGATTAGGGTGACGACTTTTCACTCGTTTTCGAGAGAAAAGACAAGAAGTGATCCTGGTAGGACTCGAACCTACAATCTCCGGTTCCGTAGACCGATGCCTTATCCATTGGGCCACAGGACCTTCGGAGGCAAACATCACGCCCGCCTTTGGAACTACCGCCTTCCCCCAAACGATTCATTTTGCAAAAGGCGCCCACCGTGGGGCTCGAACCCACGACCACAAGGTTAAGAGCCTTGCGCTCTACCAACTGAGCTAGACGGGCCACGTCTTCTATACGCGACCGAGAACTTTCGATAATTTGGAAATCTAAAACGATAAAAAAGCCAGCAGCACCCAAGGGTGTTCCCGAACGGTCCCCCAATTCAGTACTGACCGGGCCCTGCGTCGGTTAACTGCGGAGTTCGAAAGAGATCCGGTGTATTCGGCGCGGTATGGCCGCTGGCGACTGAAATCTCTGCGCCAGGACAACAGTCAATCTGGGATTCGAACCCGAGATGAAAAAGGCTTGCGTGTGCATTAGCCAGAAGGTTTACCTTGAGCCAAAATGGCTACGGTGACTATGAAGCAATAAACGTTCACGTGAGCTTACCGCGGTACGCCACAATCGTCAAAATCTCGCCGAACGGCGAATCAGAACTCGAACCCTGGCGCGAAAAAGGCTTGCGTGTGCATTAGCCAGAAGGTTTACCTTGAGCCAAAATGGCTACGGTACCTACATCCCCATCAACTGCTCTCCATTCACACCCTGTGCACAAACAAAAATGGATAAGCAAGCAAAAGGGCTGTTCCGGGAATTGAACCCGGGACCTCTCCCACCCTAAGGGAGAATCATACCACTAGACCAAACAGCCGCATGTGTATGCTCGGAACAATCTGGTCCTTTGCATCCTGAAATAAAAACAAACTCCAAAAATTAGCGGAGAGTGGTTTCGATCCACCGACCTTTGAGTTATGAGCCCAACACGCTAACCACTGCGCCACTCCGCTTTCTCGACTGTCACGTGAAAAGTAAAAAAGGTCAAATTACCCTGTAAAACCAATCATTGTCTGGAAAAATGTCAAAAGGGCACACCCGGGTTCGAACCAGGGACCTGCTGATCTGCAGTCAGCCGCTCTACCGCTGAGCTATATACCCGATTACGTGGATACCTCGCCATAGAAAACATGTACAGACATATTGGCTGCCCTCGCTAAACGAAGATTCAAAAAAACGCTCCTTACTGGGATTGAACCAGTGACCTTGCGGTTAACAGCCGCACGCTCTAACCACTGAGCTAAAAGAGCCACCGCTTCGGAATCAAAAACATTTACACGTTCACAACATTTTGTTCATTTTCTGTATAAAGAGGGGCTGTTCCGGGGATCGAACCCGGGACCTCCCGCACCCGAAGCGGGAATCATACCACTAGACCAAACAGCCACATGCACTTTCCGCTAACTCTTAACCTTATTCAAACATGATATTTACCTGTCACCCACATTCCCATCTGCGTGAATAAATAACTCCGCGACCGGGAATTGAACCCGGGTCATCCGCGTGACAGGCGGATATACTAACCACTATACTATCACGGATTTCCGTATACTCGGCGGTGGGTCTGAAGAATATACGATAACATACTCGCCTCAAAAAAATCTGCGTCGTCCGGGAATCGAACCCGGGCCATCTGCATGGAAGGCAGATATCCTAACCACTAGACCAACGACGCGCCGCCAACGTCCTCGCAATATTCTCTGAAACGTGCACAAAAAATTCGCGTTACGCAAGAGGTCCTGGGCGGATTTGAACCGCCATCGCTAGATTCAGAGTCTAGAGTGCTAACCGTTACACCACAGGACCTACACCGCTACGCGTTTGAGAGGCGACAGAACGTTACTCGTAAATAATCGAACAAAAAACTTGGACTTGTCGGGGTTCGAACCCGAGGCCTTCTGCATGCAAAGCAGACGTGATACCACTACACCACAAGCCCCCTCGATTATCTGCTAATGAGGCGTCTCTTTCTCCCACCACTTAGATACTCTAAATAAGACATGAGTTTGACAGCAGTGGGGTTCGAACCCACGCCCTTTCGGACCAGCGCCTAAAGCTGGCGCCTTAGACCACTCGGCCATGCTGCCACTTAGGATTGCACCACTCCCTCGATCGCGCTGAAAGCGGACTTATTTTTATCTCCGTACACAAGAAGGTGCTCCCACGCGGGCTTGAACCGCGGACCTTACGGTTATTAGCCGTACGCTCTGACCAACTGAGCTATAAGAGCGCTTGACATTCAAATGCCATGCCTACCGCAGTTGCAGTGAGTGGGTTTGCCGTCAAAAGCGAAAACAGGTCTAAGGCGGATTTGAACCGCCATCGCTGGATTCAAAGTCCAGAGTGCTAACCGTTACACCATTAGACCGCACATTCGCTTGAATTTGTCGACAACATGCAGCGCAAAAGTATATTGCAATTCGAAAAATAATGCCGGGACTCGGGATCGAACCAAGGACCTCCAGATCTTCAGTCTGACGCTCTCCCAACTGAGCTATCACGGCCTCGCGACTGCTGAGCACCAAAGAAGAATGGGCGCATCCTGTGAAAAAGGCAGAATGCCAGCATTCTGAGATTTTGTCAGAATGCGCGCATTTTGTCCGCGCATTCTGTGAAAAAGTCAGAATGCCAGCATTCTGCCCGAAATCACAAACACGTCCAAAAACGTCCAAAACGTCCTCCGCGACCGGGAATTGAACCCGGGTCATCCGCGTGACAGGCGGATATACTAACCACTATACTATCACGGAAATCCGTTTGTGAAACAAAGAATACGTTGTCGATAAAATCAATCGCCGATGCAGCTGGAGGAATAATATGGGGCCTGTGAGGATTGAACTCACGACCTTAGGATTATGAGACCTACGCGCTACCAACTGCGCCAAAGCCCCAGTGCGACCTCCGATGCTGTTCAAGTTCCCGGCTGCAATCGCCGAGATGTGGGAACGGAACGAAAAATGACAGCAGTGGGGTTCGAACCCACGCCCTTTCGGACCAGCGCCTTAAGCTGGCGCCTTAGACCGCTCGGCCATGCTGTCGCGTTGACTGATATTGATAAAGGAAACTTTTACTGCACAATAGTGAACAATAATTTCATAAACCGCAAAAACGACACCGACAGGGTTCGAACCTGTGCGGGCAGAGCCCATCGGAGTTC
>Ga0315316_10000905_pt1:0-2500 | contig 20154 bp, 19 predicted proteins | sample M160m3416metaG_FD_203702 | JGI IMG/M metagenome (GOLD analysis project Ga0315316, IMG submission 203702) | Ammonia-oxidizing marine archaeal communities from Monterey Bay, California, United States - M1 60m 3416 | ecosystem: Environmental > Aquatic > Marine > Intertidal zone | place... | reverse complement strand
TCCTGATGGGACTCGAACCCACAATCTTCTCCTTAGGAGGGAGACGCCTTATCCATTAGGCCACAGAACCATCTCTGGTAAAAACTTATGCGTTTTATCGAGCTACAAAATCCTCCAATCGCATAAAGGTAAAGACGCTCCTTGCTGGGATTGAACCAGCGACCTTGCGGTTAACAGCCGCACGCTCTAACCACTGAGCTAAAAGAGCTGTTGTCTATTGTTTGCTTCCTGGCTCGCGCTGCCAGGACGCGCAAAATAAAATCGCGAAAAATACGACACCAAGGGGATTCGAACCCCTGCGGGCAGAGCCCAATGGATTTCTAGTCCATCTCCTTAACCACTCGGACACAGTGTCTTTGGTACTTGCGTCACGTATCACCTCGACATCTCGTAAAAAACTCTTCATATCGGAATAAGCCAATGGCCGGGTTCGAACCGACGACCTCCCGCTTACTAAGCGGGTGCTCTACCGCTAAGCTACATTGGCGAACGCTAAAATCGTAACTCATTGTTACTGACATCTCCACGTGATCCGCAAAGCGGCCAAAAGTAAAGCCAACGACGGGGATCGAACCCGCGACCTTCTGCTTACGAAGCAGACGCTCTACCACTAAGCTACATTGGCATCACGATTTGGGGCTCGGTGAACTTGCAATAATTGCGAACACGACATATACAAAATGTCTCATGCGTCGTCCGGGAATCGAACCCGGGCCATCTGCATGGAAGGCAGATATCCTAACCACTAGACCAACGACGCTACGCACATCTTGCGACACACGCAGCGGAGTTCACTTGACTTGCGCGCCTTTCTTATTGCGCCGACTGATAGTCGAGCTCACGGAGCAATTCCCGATAGGCCGCGTGGCCCAATGGATAAGGCGTCGGTCTTCGGAACCGAAGATTGTAGGTTCGAGTCCTACCGTGGTCAATACTTTTTCGTTCAGGGGGACTTAACAAGTTAAGTACATGATGCGAGGCACAAAATGCCCACCGTGGGGCTCGAACCCACGACCACAAGGTTAAGAGCCTTGCGCTCTACCAACTGAGCTAGACGGGCATCTGATTAGTTTCCGCATTCATCTCCGGGTGGTACCAAATAAGAATTCAGTCAAATAAGTACTTCATCCCAGGATTGAACTGGGGACCTCTCGCGTGTAAGGCGAGCGTCATTACCGCTAGACCAATGAAGCGCCGCGGAAGCATGACTTTGCAATGCAGAGTATCTCCATGCAAAAAGTCTCACAGAGTGAGATCAAATATTCCGCTGCCGGGACTCGAACCCGGGTCTCTTGGGTGAGAGCCAAGTATCCTAACCAGCTAGACTACAGCGGATCACGAAAACTGTGTGTGGAGAGCGAAGTGGAGAGATTCCTATAGTTCTTTCCGACGAAACGAAAAGGTCCTGGGCGGATTTGAACCGCCATCGCTAGATTCAGAGTCTAGAGTGCTAACCGTTACACCACAGGACCTGTCATGTATGTGGTTTATAGTAATGGGCGCTATTCTAGATGAACTCCATCCAAGTGAAAATGTCAGCTGTGGGGTTCGAACCCACGCGGATTGCTCCACCAGAACTTGAGTCTGGCGCCTTAGACCGCTCGGCCAAACTGACGTCTACGTCCAAAAAATTGCTTTGCTAGAAAGGATCATACGTGGGTTTCATCATCTTTTATAAAGAATGAGGCCAGAGCGATTCGAACGCCCAACCGTCTGATCTGGAGTCAGACGCGCTACCGTTGCGCCATAGCCCCCCAGATTTTTTGCGCCGACTTCGTGGGAAGACATACGCTTCACTCATGCGAAAAAGCGATTGCATCAGCCGGGAATCGAACCCGGGTCACATCGATGGCAACGATGTATTCTACCACTAGACCACTGATGCGTCTACGGAAATTCCTCTCTTCGAAATCCGTTTGAAGATAAATTGGAATCTAAGATTTACCGCCAGAACGGAAAAAGAAACAATAGTTCCGATGCCGGGACTCGAACCCGGGTCGCCTGGGTGAAAGCCAGGTATCCTAACCAACTAGACTACATCGGATCACGTGTACTGAAGCTAACATCCGAACAGGTTGGTTGATAAGGAGTACCATGGGTAAAATGACCCTGGTAGGACTCGAACCTACAATCTCCGGTTCCGTAGACCGATGCCTTATCCATTGGGCCACAGGGCCTTCGCACTTGACACATTTGCTGCGGCTTGAAGGTGGTAAACTGCTCTGCTTCGGTCGGGAGGAAAAACGTGCCCACCGTGGGGCTCGAACCCACGACCACAAGGTTAAGAGCCTTGCGCTCTACCAACTGAGCTAGACGGGCTACGGCGATAATCCCGAACTATACTTCCGGATGCTCCGGATGAACAGACAGAACGAAAAAAGCCAGCAGCACCCAAGGGTGTTCCCGAACGGTCCCCCAATTCAGTACTGACCGGGCCCTGCGTCGGTTAACTGCGGAGTTCGAAAGAGATCCGGTGTATTCGGCGCGGTATGGCCGCTGG
>Ga0315316_10000904_pt1 | contig 20158 bp, 14 predicted proteins | sample M160m3416metaG_FD_203702 | JGI IMG/M metagenome (GOLD analysis project Ga0315316, IMG submission 203702) | Ammonia-oxidizing marine archaeal communities from Monterey Bay, California, United States - M1 60m 3416 | ecosystem: Environmental > Aquatic > Marine > Intertidal zone | place: USA... | reverse complement strand
TTCCAAAATGAAAATTTAATAAATCTAAATAATGTATTGATACAGTTTCTAGAATATTATGAAGGTTTGTTTTTCCATCAGATCTCCAGGAATCTAAATATTCATTTTTAAATGCCAATCCTTGAGTTGCAACTATATTAATATGATTTATTTTACCAATATTTTCAGAATGTTTTAATTTTACTAAACAGTCATTAATTTTACTAAATCTATAATTAAAATTAAAAAATAATTTATTTTTAATTTCAGTAGAAATTTTTGTAAGAAGATTGAGATGATCATTAGAAGTTACTGGTGGTTTTTCACAAAAAATATATCCATTATATTTAACAAATAATTTTTCTAAATATTGATAATGTGTTTGGTTAGGAGAAGAAACAAAAATTGCATCACAATTAAACAAATCAGATAAATTATTTGTAAATTGTTTATCATCCAAGATTTTATTTGGATGAAATATTAAATCTATAAAACAATCATCAATCTCATTGATTATTTTTATCAATCGAGATGCATGATTCCTATACCCAATTATACCAATTTTGATTACCAACTAGAACATCTATTGCAAGGATGGCATGTATTACGTTTTCCATTTTTATGCAAATCTCTTAAATTTTGGTATTTTTCTCCAGCCCAAATTTCTTTAATACTCTGTTGCTGAACATTACCAACAGATAATTTACTTTTATAATCAACATCACATGGATTACATAATCCATCAGACCAAATATTCATCTCTCCCCATAAATAATTACAAGGACCTTTACCTGCATTTTCAGGAGGATTGTTATATGTATCCCATCTTTCTTGTAATTCAACTAAAACAACATGATCAACATATTTTTCCCAATATTTTTTAAAAATTTCAGAATCAAGAGAATCATTGATCTTTACACCGCTTATTCGAGTAGCACATTTTGAATTAGGATAGAAGTTATCTTTAATTTCTTTAAATTTTTTAATATTGTTTAAAACATTTTCAAAAATTCCTCTGATTCTAATTGATTCATATTCTTCCTTTTCATACGAGTCTACAGAAAAAACTAAATCAGTTACACCACTTTTTAATATTTGATGAATTAATTTTTCATTTAATCGAGTTGCATTAGTGTTCATTTTTAAGTCAAAAAATTTTCCAGAACAATATTCAAGCATCTCACCTAGTTTTGGATTAAGAGTAGGTTCACCTCTTCCTGTAAGTGTAATAGCTTTAATACCAATTTCATATGCATCATCAATAATTTTTTTAAATAATTCAAAATCCATTGTTCCCATATAATTTTGAGTAAAATCTTCATCAACTTGATAACAAAAAACACATCTCAAATTACATGCTGAAGTGGGTTCTATTATTAGATGTTGAGGAATAGTTGAATCAATTTGGTTTTTTGGATAATTTTTAAATTTATATCTAAAAATGAGATAATCAGATAAAATTTCATTAGAATGATTATTTATAAATTGAATTTCCTGAGGTGTGATTAATGAATAGTCATTATTTTTGAATTCATTTAGTATTTTTTTTAGAATTATTTTATTTTCTTCAGATGAGGATGTAATTTTAGTCTCTAATTTTTTAGTAATAGATTCTTTATCAAATTCCTTCTCGGTTAGAAAACTTACTCGAATTTTTTTCATAATTTCACTTTTTTAAATATTAAATATTCCTTTCCTTTTTAAATTCATCATATTTATTATTAATAATATTATAAACTAAATTAATTCCTTCTAATAAATCTAAATTTTTTAATTGTGTTTTGTATTTTTTACGAATTTTATGGGAACACATTTTATTAAAACAATCTAAAAATGTAGTTTCAAAATTTTGTAAATCAGGATCAATTTGAAATCCAACATCAGCATATTTTACAAACGAATGGGTTTTTTCACGATTATTCACAGGTATTGTAATAATAGGCACATTCATCGCAGCCAATTCAAATACAGTTCGACCATTAGATGTAATTGCAAAATCAGTTTCTCTAAAAAATTTTGCTAAGAAATCAGAGCCTTCAATAATTTTTAATTTAAAATTATTTTTTTCCATTTTTAAAATTAAATTATTTAATGATTTTTTATGAGAATAACCAATTCCAAGAATAATAGTAAATTCTATATTTTTAAAATTATTATTTTGAAGTATTTCAATAATTTTTTGAGTTTTATTTGTAGGATCAGTACCTCCAAATGTGATCAAAACTTTAGTAACTTGTTTATTAATTATATTATTTTGCCAAATTCTAAATTCATCTCTTACTGCTGCATATCGACTTCCATAGAAAATATTGTCTGATTTCTTTTTTGAATAATAAATAGGATTAAAAACTAAATTTGCATATTTGCTTCCACTACCAAGATCTTCAAAATTTACAATGAAATTAGTGAATTGTTTTAGAAATTTCATATATTTGATGGATGTATCTAAAATATCATTAAAGATAATATCTGGACTATATTGCTTAATAATATTACTAAGTTGATTTTGGTTATTAAAAAATTTTAATTTATACAAATGTTCTTTAAATTTATCAGAACCCATATTTTTTTGACTATTCATTACAATTAGTAAATCATCATTTCGAAAATGATTTAAAATTGTTAACATATTATAGATATGACCTAATCCAATTTCATCATTTCCATCAACTCTAATTAAAATTTTTTTTCTTTTGATAATTGTTTCTAGAACTCCAATATCATGATAATTTATTAATGAAAAGGTTTCATTTTTTGATAATTTTAAACCATAATAATTTGAATCGAATTTTTTATATTTTAAAAAATTTTTACAATTAAATGATACAATTTTTTTTACATCTACAACATGTGAATCTAATTTATCTAATTTATTAAATGACTTACTAGGATCATTTATTTTTTTAAATTTTTCAAAATTATTAATATATCCATATATTGTAGAAATTGAATTAGTGAGATTTTTAAAAAAATTTTCTAAAGTGGAAGTTTTAATCAAAAGGAATTGAGGACTAAGTAGAATACATTTTTCAAAAGTTAGATTCTTTTTACTTAAATTAGATAGGGCATGAAAAGCAATTTCTTCAAGACTAGTAGAATTTTTAGTTAATGATTTAGGTCTTTTAATCACTTTAGCGCCATAAATTAAAGATAATTCAGATATTTCTTCGGAATCAGTTGTTACGTATACATCAGTATTTTTAAATTTTAAACAAGTTTGAAGAATATAAAATAATAGAGGTTTATCATTAACTAAGCGAAGATTTTGACGTGCAATGTATTGATTACCAGACCTAGCCATAATTAAAAATATATTTTTACTTTTCATTGATACCCAAATCACTCCACTGTAATGGTACATCATCCTCTACATTATTGACTAAAGTTTTTCCAATGATTTCTTCAAGGAATTTTGGAGATATTCCAGTTCCAGGTCTTTTGACATCAATAATATCTCTAGTAATGATATTACCTTTAGAAAGTTTTTTTGTTAAAACAATACTTCTTCTTGCATATTTTATTGATTCAGACTCAGAATTAAATGAATTACGAATTGCTAAACCAGTTGATGTGTGAGCAATTTTTAATTGTTCAACCATTGTTTTAAAACTAGATTTATCTAACGATAATCTATGATCTGGACTAATTGTTAATGAAGAATCAAAAGTAAAATGTTTTTCAATACATTTTGCACCATAGATTGCAGATAATGTAGGAATTAAAGTACCTAATGTATGATCAGAATAACCAATTACGTATTCAGGATAATTTTTTTTTAATGTTCTAATCATTTCTAAGTTAGCATCTTCAGGATTTGTTGGGTAAGAAGTAATGCAGTGCATTATAATGATATTATTATTCCCTTCATTTTCTATTGTGTTAATTGCTTCTTTAATTTCTAAATCATTTGCCATTCCAGTAGAGATAAAAATTGGTAAATTTTTTTGTGAAATGTGTTTAATTAATGGTATATGAGTAATGTCAGCTGAAGCAATTTTAAAAGCTGGTACTCCAAACTTATACAATAAATCAACACTTTCTTCATCAAAAGGAGTTGAAAAACATAAGAAATTTTTATTCTCAGCATATTCAAAAATTTGTTTCCAATCATCATGTGTTAGGTGATCTAATTTGTTAAATACGTCAAATTGTGTTTCATTTTTTTTTCCATCATCCCAGTATTTAGGAGCCGTTTTTGTTACTAATTTATTAGCAGTATAAGTTTGAAATTTGACACTGTCTGATTTTGCCTCAATTGCAGCATCAATTAATTTAAAAGCTTTTTTTAAGTCACCATCATGGTTAGCACCTGCTTCAGCAATAGTGAAACATTGTGAATTATCGCCAATGATTTTATTTCCAATCTTAATATTTACCATTTCTCTAACCAACTAATTTTTAATAATAACAATATTAAATTATGTTACCATGCAGTCCAACCACCATCAATAACTAAATTTGACCCAGTCATGTAAGATGAAGCATCAGATGCAAGAAATACTATTGCTCCAACATAATCATCCTTTTTTGCCATTCTTCCTAACATAGTTTTTTCTGAATATTTTTTAACAAATTTTGAATCCTGTCCTTTTTCTACACCACCAGGACTTAAAGTATTAACACGAATTCCTTTATTGCTCCAATATGATGCAAGGTATCTTGTTAAATTTAAAACTCCACTTTTAGTAACTGAATAAAATATCCCAGCATTTTGTCCACTATTTCCATAAATTCTTTGATCTGGAGATACAATACCGTAAGTTGAAGAAATATTTATGATCACACCTTTTTTTTGTTTCTCCATAACTTTTCCAATTTCTTGACAACACAAAAACATACCAGTTAAATTTACTGAAATAGATTTATTCCAAATTGATAAAGGTAAATCTACAAATTTGGTAGTTCGAATTTTATCATTTCCTTGATAAGCTGCATTATTAATTAAAACATCTATTTTTGAATATTTTTTTAGTGTTTGATTTGTTAAATTTTTTACTGACTTTTTATTTGAAATATCAACTTTTATGGGAAATGAATTTGTATTAAATTCCTCATTTAGTTGTTTAGAAATTTGTTTACATTTTGAATAATCTGTATCTGCAAGAACAATATTTGCACCAACTTGACTTAGTCCCATAGCATATTGTTGACCCAATAAACCTGCTGCACCAGTAATAATTACTGTTTTTTCAGTCATATCAAAGAGTTTTTTATTCATTTTATTTTATTAAATATCTCTTGTTATAATCTCTTATCATTAAAAAATATGATGAAAATTTATAAAACTAATTTAATACTAGATTAGAATTAAAATAATGAATGAAATTCTTTGTATAATTCCTGCAAGAGGAGGTTCAAAAGGAATTCCAATGAAAAATATTATAAAATTAGATAATAAGCCAATGTTATATTATTCAATTAAAGCAGCAATTAATTCTAAATATATTTGTCGAACAATTGTTTCAACAGATAATATTAAAATTTCTAAAATTGCAGAAAAATTTTTTGCTGAAGTTATTAAAAGACCCAAAAAATTATCAAATGGTAAATTACCAATGGAACCTATAATTGAACATGTTTTACAAGTATTAAGGAAAAAAGAAAAATATTATCCAGATACAATTATAATTTTACCAAATACATCCCCATTAAGAACTTCAAAACATGTTGATGAAGCCATTAAAAAATTTCAAAATAAAAAATTTGATTCACTTACTAGTGGGTTCAAAGGAATTAAATTTATGTGGAAAAAAAATGGAAAATATATTTATCCAGAAAATAATAATAATCCTAAAAAAAGACCCAATCGACAAGAAATTAAAGATCAATTTATTGAAAATGGTGCAATTCATATTACAAAATATAAATCATTTATGAAAAGTAAATGTAGATTATCAGGAAATATTGGAATATATGAAATGCCAGAAGAAATTTCAATTGAGATTGATACAATTTATGATTTAAAAATTGCAGAATTTTTGTTAAAAATAAAATAAAAATGAATTATATGCGTAATTATGAAATTTAGGAGAAATATTATGAAGATAACATTTATTCTAGTTTAATTTTTGAATTAACATATTGAAATCATTAAAAATTTTCTTAGGGGATTTAACTTACGACACAATCACACTTGCAACAGAATCATTTCCATTAAATATTGGATTTGTTGCATCATATTGCTTATCTAAATATCCAAATGATGTAGATATTAAATTATTCAAATATATTGATAAAATTGAAAAAGCAATTAAAGAAAACCCTCCAGATGTTTTAGGATTAAGTAATTATGCTTGGAATAGAAGAATTGGATTGGAAATTTTTAGAATTTTTAAAAAGATCAATCCAAATGGTGTGACAGTTTGGGGAGGACCAAATTTTCCTCTAGATCTAGAATCTCAAGAAATTTTTATGAAAAAACATCCTGAAGTAGATGTTTATGTTCCAGTTGAAGGAGAAATAGGTTTTTCAAATTTAATTGGAAAAATATTAGAAAAAAATAACAAAAATGAATTCTTTGAAAATCCTATCGAAGGATGTATAATTCGTAATAAATATGGCGATTTACAATATAGCAATCCAGGAATTAGAATCAAAAGTCTTGATGAAATTCCTTCTCCATATACAACTGGACTGCTAGATGAATTCTTTGATGGGAAATTATCTCCAATGTTTCAAACAAATAGAGGATGTCCATTTTCATGTTCATTTTGTGTAGATGGTTCTGATGTGGTAAGAACAGTGAATAGTTTTGGTATGGAACGAATTACAAATGATCTAAATTACATAGCTAAACATGTACCAAAAAATACTCATAGTTTATTTATTAGTGATCTAAATTTTGGAATGATTCCTAGAGATATAGAAATTTGTAAAATTCTTGCAAAATTAAAAGATACACATGGTTTTCCAACTCAAATTCAAGCAACAACAGGAAAAAATTCTAAAGAAAGAATAATCAATGCTATAAAGGAACTACATGGGGCATTAAGAATTTACATGTCAGTTCAATCATTAGATGAAAAAGTTCTAACAAATATTAGAAGATCAAATATTAGTCCACAACAATTAATTGCATTAGCACCAACAATTAAAGAAGCAAATTTAAGAACTACTTCAGAAGTAATTTTAGGTTTACCTGGAGAATCATATGAAAGTCATGTTCAAACTTTAAGAGATTTAGTGAAAGCAAAAATGGATGATATTCAAGTCTATACTTGCATGATGTTAGATGGTGCAGAAATGAATACACCAAAAGAAAGAGAGAAATGGGGATTAAAAACTAAATTTCGTTTACTTCCAAGAGACTTTACCAAATTATCTAATGGGAAAAATGTAGTTGAGATTGAAGAAGTAATAATAAGTTCAAATACTTTAACATTCAAAGAATATGTTGAATTAAGATTACTTGCATTTGCCTTATGGGTAACAAATAAAGGAATTGTATATGATCCTATTTTGAAATTTTTACGACAAAATGAAATTGATGCTTTTGAATTATTTAATAGAATCCACAAAAATTTAGAATTTGCACCATTAAGTATTAAACAAATCTTTAAAGAATTTGAAAATGCAACAGTAAAGGAATTATGGGATACTCCTGAAGAAATTGAAAATCATTATCAAAATGAAGCAGAATATAAAAAATTACTAGATGGGGAAGATGGAATAAATGTAATGTATTACTTTCATGGTAAAATTGTCTCTTCTAATATGGATGATTGGACAGGTTATACGTTAAAAATTGCAGAAGATCTACTATTAGAAAATAAAAAAATGGATCAAGAGACATCTGAGCAATTTAATGATATTGCAAATTACTGTAGAGGTGTATCTCATAATCCATTGGGAGGAAATCGTAGCTCAACAAATCCAAAATTTAATTTTAATTATGATATTCAAAAATGGATTAATGAAAATAGTGATAAAATATTGAAGGAATTTAAATTTTCAAAAACTGAAATGGAGTTTATACTATCAAATGAGCAGGTTCAGTTGGTGAAAGATAAACTTACAATTTTTGGAAATACTCCATCAGGAAGAAGTCAAGCAATTAAGAGAATTCCAATTCAAATGTTGTGGCGAATCCCTAGAATTATAGCAGAATAAAGAATTATAGTTAAAAAATAAATTTTAAACTTAAAAACAGGGCAGATTTTGTTTAAATGAAGAATTTGTCTAATTCAGATTATAAAAAAATTCATCAGAATATAGAGAATATACAAGATGAAATGTTTAATTTAATATCAGAATTATATCCAATATGCAGAAGTATTACAGGTGATGGCGTTCGTCAATCATTAGATATTATTAAAAAACATATTGATATAGAAAAAAAGGAAGTTTCATCAGGAACACAAGTTTTTGACTGGTGTGTACCAAAAGAATGGAATATTTCTGATGCATATATTATAGATCCAAATGGAAAAAAAATTATTGATTTCAAGAAATCAAATTTACATGTAGTAAATTATAGTATTCCAATAAAGAAGAAAATAGAATTAGAGGAATTAAAAAAACATATTCATACTATTCCAACACAACCAAACATAATTCCATACATTACTTCGTATTATAACGAAGATTGGGGATTCTGTATGTCGCATGATCAATTAAACAAATTACTTCCAGGAGAGTATGAAATATGTATAGATTCATCTTTAAAAAATGGTTCATTAACTTATGGTGAATATTTGATCAAAGGGGAAACAGATGATGAGTTTTTACTATCTTGCTACATTTGTCATCCTTCTCTTTGTAATGATAATCTTTCAGGTGTTGCTTTACTAACATATTTAGCAAAATATCTTAAAAATTTAAAAACAAAGTTTTCATACAGATTCTTATTTATTCCAGAAACAATTGGTGCAATTACATGGCTTAGTATTAATGAAAATAAAATAAATAAAATAAAAGCAGGATTAGTAGCAACATGTGTAGGGGATTCAGGGAATTCAACATACAAAAAAACAAGAATAGGAAACTCCAAAATTGATAAAATTGTTTCACATGTTTTAAAATATTCAAATACAAATCATTCAATTGTTGATTTTTATCCATATGGTAGTGATGAAAGACAATTTTGTTCACCAGGATTTAATTTACCAATAGGATCATTAATGAGAACACCATATAGAAAATTTTTAGAATACCATAATTCAGGAGATAATTTAAAATTTATTAAAAAAGGGTCGTTAGGAGATAGTTTTAACAAATATCTAGAGTGTATTTTCATATTTGACAAGGATGAAATTTTTTTGAATACAAATCCAAAATGTGAACCTCAATTAGGAAAAAGAGGAATATACAGGAATGTAGGAATTGTAAGATCTGATATGAATACAGATGAAATAGAACAAAGGGAATTAGCAATTTTTTGGGTTCTAAACTTATCTGATGGAAAAAATTCATTGTTAAATATTTCTAAAGAATCTGGAATATCATTTGAAATAATTGCTGAAGCAAGTTTAAAACTATATGAAAATAACTTACTTAAACACATAGATAATATTCAGGATTAATATGGAAAAATTATTACTTCCCCCCTATAAAAAAACAAAATTTGTTCTATTAGGTTCAGGTAATACACTTTGTAATTTTTATAATTTATTAGTAAAACATGACTTCCCTAAACCAATTATTGTAACACATCCAAAAAAATTTCATAAGCGTGATCAGATTTTATTAAAAAATACAAAAAATTTTATTGATTTATTCGAATTTTCAAAAATAAATAATATCAAGATAATTGAAACAGAAAAATTAAATGATACAAAGTTGATTAAACATCTTTTGAAATTTGGATGTAATGCAGCTTTTTCTATATCATGTAGATCGATAATAGGTAAAGAATTTTTAAAATCATTTGAAAATAGAGTTTTTAATATTCATCCATCAATGTTACCAATGGAACGTGGTGCAGCAGTACTTAGTTGGAGAATTATGAATAACAAAAAATATGTTGCAGGAACAATTCATCAAATAGATGAGGGTATAGATACTGGAAATATTATTTTACAATTAAAAAAATCGTTAATAAAACAAAAACCAACAGTAGAGAATTATTCAATTGAAACAGACAAATTATACAATAAATTACTACTAGAATTTTTAAAAATGTTTAAAAAACAAGGTTTTTGTGAATTAAAAAAACAAAATGAAAAAGATGCAACATATTTTCCTAGATTGTATTCAGAATTTAATGGTGCAATAGATTGGAATTGGGAAGGTAAAGAAATAGATTTATTCATAAAGGCATTTGGACTTCCGTATCCAGGAGCATTTAGTTTTATTAATAATGATAAAATTTCAATTTTAGAGGCTAATTTTGAAAAGATGAAAAATGATTTTCATCCATATACTTATGGTAAAGTTATTCAAATAGCAGATGACGGTTCAATTAAAGTAATTACAAAAAATGGATTTTTACATATAATAAAAATTTCAAATAAAGGAAAAATTTTGGAGCCTAGTAAAGTTATAAAATTAGCAAATACATTTTACACCCCAATAGATATTTTAAAAAATAGTAAAATAAAAACAATGAATATTAAAGATATGATAAAACCAGAGAGTAGAGGAAAATAATAATTAAAAAATGAAAATTTTTGATATCTCAAAATCAAATGAATTAAAAAATAGAGCTAGAAAAGTAATTCCTCATCAAACAGGAACTTTTAGCAGAGCGTCAAGTTCTTTTATTGAAGGAGTATATCCAAGTTATATTCAATCAGCTTATGGTTCACATTTTACCGATGTTGATAAAAATACTTTTCTAGATTATTTAATGGGAATTGGTCCAATCACATTAGGATATAATTATGAAGTAGTTAATGAAGCAGTGCTTTCTCAACTTAAAGAAGGGATTCTTTTTTCATTACCTCATAGAGTTGAAGTTGAACTTGCTGAATTAATGTGTAATACAATTCCTTATGCAGATATGGCCAAATTTGAAAAATCAGGATCTAATGCTGTTACTGCTGCTGTAAGGGCAGCACGATATAAAACAAAACGTGAAAAAATTGCATATTGTGGTAGTGGTGGTGTATGGCATGATTGGCAAGCTGCAATGGTGAGTAGAGATGGAGGAGTTCCAGATTTTAATAAAAATTTGATAAAAATTTTTGATTACAATGATTATGAGGGATTAGAACAGATTTTTGATGATAATCCAGAAGAAATTGCAGCGATTGTGTTAGAACCAACAATTTACGAAAAACCATCAAATATTTTTTTGAAAAAAGTGAGAGAAATTGCAGATAAATATAATTCTCTATTAATTTTAGATGAAATAGTTACTGGATTTAGATTTGATTTAATGGGAGCACAAAAAATGTTTGAAATAAAGGGTGATTTAGTTTGTTTTGGAAAAGGAATGGGTAATGGACTACCAATTACTGCCATTACAGGCCCAGAAGAATTTATGAAAGTTTTTGATGACTTGTGGGTATCTTCAACAAATAATAGTGAATCATTGTCTATAGCAGGAACTATTGCTACAATTAATGAAATGAAAAATAAAAAAACTATAGAACATTGTTGGCAAATGGGAATAAAACTTTTTGAAGGATGGAATAAAATTGCAGATAAATATAATTTAAATTCAAAAATGATTGGGTATCCCATTAGAATGAAATTAGAATGTTTTGATTCAAAAAATAATCCATCTAATGATCTTAAAGCATTAACAATACAAGAAATGATTAAAAAAGGCATTTTTATGTCACCAGGTGTAACTTTTCTTTCATATTCTCATACAACTCAAGATATCGAATTCACATTACAAAGTTTTGATGAAATTTGTAAAAATATTTCAAATAATATTTCTGAAAATCAATATCATAGTCATTTAGAAGGTAATATGCCTAAAACAATTTGGAGTATGAAAATTCCTCCTACAAAAAAACGTTAATAATTTTTAAAATTAAATTTAATACAAATTAAGATCTTTACTATCATTTTCAGTTAAGAAATTTCTTATCTTCTTCTAATGAACGTGTTAATCCTTCATTTGCTAAGTATTTTTTATTTATTTCAAAAATATTTGGTTTTCTATTAAATAGATTAATTACATCATTCATCAAAATTGGTCTATTTTTAATTTCTTTTACTATGTTTCGGATTAAATCTAAATCCTCTTGATAATCTAATGTCCATCTATGAGATGACATATTTTTTTTACTAATGACATTTTTAATTCTAAATTTATTTTTGTTATTTCTAAAATATAGTGTTACATGTTCTTTTTCTGATGGTAATTTTACATTTTGTTGTGCCTCTTCTAATATTTTAAAAGTAAAAACTTCTGTATCTAACCCATCTGGAAATGTTCTTGGTTCCATATTGTGAACATAATCATATTTACAAGAATTAAAAATTTCAATAATTGAATCTACAATTTTTGGATCAATTAATGGACAATCTGCTGTTATTCTTACAATTGATTCTAATTGAAATTTTTTTGCACATTCATAAAATCTCTCTAAAACATTCTCTGAGCTACCTCTAAAACATTCAATTTCATTATCTTCTGAAATTTTTTCAATAATATCATCTTCTTTTAATTCTGTTGTTGCAACAATAATTTTATTCAAATTTAAAGAATTTTTTAATTGATTTATTGTGTAGTATAAACTTGTATTTTTATTATCTAATAACTCTGTTACTTTCCCTGGTAACCTAGTTGAACCCATTCTAGCCTGTATTATACAACCAATCATAAATATAATTTGAAATCTGTTTTTAATTAACTTAATTTATTTATTATAACCATTTTACCCTGAGTTGAAGATTTTTTTGCATCTAATACAACTTGAAGTGTTTTCTTTGCATCATTAATATTGTTAAATGTATCTTTTTTATTTTTAATACATTTTAAGAAATATTTTAACTCATCAATAAACATCAAATTTCGGTTAAATTTATCTATTTTTAATACTACTTTCCATTGTTTTTTATTTTGAGAATAAATTTTTACTTCATTTAAAATTGAATCCCAATAAATTGTCCCGTTTACTCCTTTAATTTTACAACTCTTAAATTCTGGACGTGAAAAATAATCTAAATGTAAATGTGCTGTAATATTTTTATTAAAAATTAATGTCATCATTGATAAATCATCAGCTGAAATTTCTAAATTACTATATTTCCCAGTAATTGAAAAAACTTTCTTTATATCTCCAAAAAACCAATATAAAAAATCTAATTCATGTATCATTGTTAATGCAATTCCTCCTCCTAATGATTTTTTAGCAGCATAGCCTTTTCTATAATCCTCATATGGGTGCCAATCTGGAAGATATGAGCTATTTTCAACATGGACAGAAATTATTTTTCCAATTTTGTTATTATCTAAGATATTTTTAATTTTTTTAATGCATGGATGAAATCTATGATCACAACCAATTTGAACAATTATTTTTTTTGTATGAATTATTTTTTCCAATTTTTTTATATCTTTAATTGAATGTGACAATGGTTTTTCTATGAAAAGATGTATTCCATTTTTAGCTAATTTTATTGCTGTTTTGATATGATAACTTGTTTCATTTGTTATAAATGCAATATTTGGTTTATGTAATAATGCATCATTAATTGTATTCACTATGATTATTCCTTTTTTCTCTAATTTTTCTAAATCATTTCTTTTTGTACAAACTATGATTTTTATATTTTTTTGAAGTACAATATTTTCTAAGTGTCGTTTACCTATTGAACCATAACCTACTATCAAAATTTTATTCATTCTGTTACTCTAATTTTTTTATAATAATAATATGATCATTACGAGTATATGGTAATGTTTTATTAGCTATTTTTTAGATATTCTTGAGTATAGATATCATGAAAAAACCAATTTTTTTAATTGATAATGGAGCAAATATAGATGAATTAAAATCAAAAATTACAGAATTTCCTAATTCTTTAGTATTTACTCTTGACTATGAAATACATTTACTACTTCAAAAACATGACATTTCTCATGAATTAGGGGAAAATATTCTTACTAAAGATGATTTTAATAAAATTGATACAAACTCAATTAATCTTACTGAAAATTGTTTTAAAAAATTTAAAGACGAATTAATTATTGAAAATATTTTTTTACCTGAATTAATTGAACATGAACTTTTTCAATATTTTTTAATACAATTTCTTAAGCCATATGTAATTTTAAAAATACTAGAAAATTATTCAAGTGAACAAATATTTGATTTTACTAATTTTCATGATTTTATAAATAAAATTACAAATAATTTAAAAATAAAACATTCTACTTTTCAAAATAATTATACATCTAATCTTTATCATGATAAAATTAAATTTACTTTGAATTTAGGAAAAGTTCCACTCAATTTTGAAATTTCTCGTAGTAGATTTTCTCAAGCTAAAAAATTAACTCAAAAATTTATTGATATTACTAATAATTTTGAACCTAAAATTAATTCTAAAAAAAATATTCTTCTTGTAAATTTTGATCCATTAGAATATTCTGATTTACTCTATGAATTTGATAAAAATAATGTAAATTTCTTCTTACTTAATACTAGAAAACCTGCAATTACTAATAAAAAATCATTAGATATAATTAAAAAATCTAATTCAAAAATATTAGATTTAAATAAATTTTATAAATTTAAAAAAGATGAAATTATTCTTGAAAAAAATTTATTAGAAAATAAATTAATTAATATTTTTAATAATGAAAAATATTTTGAAAATCTTTTTTCAATAAATAATATTACATTTTGGGATTCTATTAAAAATTCACTACATTCTATTTGTCTTTCTAGATTTAATGAATCAATTGAGAGAATTTTTCTTTTAAACAAAGTTTATGAATTATATGATATTTCAATTATTTTTGTTTGGATAGATGTTGGTCAGGAAGAAAAAGAATGTATTTTAGTTGGAAAATCATTTTCTATTGAATCTATAATGCTACAACATGGAAGATTTCAAACATCTCAAATTTGGAATAAATTTGCAAAGTATTTAGGACAATTTCCTTCTCCTTTATTGAGTGATAAACAAATTGTTTGGGGAAACATAACTAAACAGTATGCCCTTAGCTATAATCATAAAGAAAATAATGTGATAATTGGTGGAAGTCCACGACACGATAAATTTTTTAATTATAATTCATCAAAATCTGAAAATGGAATTATTTTATTAGCAACAACTGGTACTATGTTTCTTTCATCTGATTCTTGTGTTACAAATTCACAAATAAAATATGATAATTATATTAGAGAAATTTATAGAATTGTAAAATCTTTACCTAATAAAAAACTTGTAATTAAATCACATCCTAGTCAAATTTTAAAAAAATTTGTTAAGGATCTAATTGATGAAATTGATCCTTCCATTGAACTTGTTGAAAATTCAACTAATCAGGAATTATTTACTAATTGTGAACTGTTAATTACTTTCAATAATTCTACTACTACTTTAGAAGCTATGTCTTTGAATACCCCTGTTATTTCTCTACAAACTGAAAATTGGGCAAAAGAAGATGATATTGCACAATCTGATGCAATAATCAGCATTTCTAAAATTAATGATTGTGAATATGCAATTAAAAAAATTCTTTATGATACTGAATTTAAAAAATCCCTTTTAGAAAAAAGTCAGATATTTTTAAAAAATTATATGAGTAATCCTGGTAATTCTTCATATAATATTGTAAAATTAATAAAAAACCTGATAAATCAAAATAATCTGTAATTCTGTCAAAAATTTTATCTATTATCTAATCTAAATAATTGTTAGTTTCTCTTTAAATTACCACTCATTAAATATTAACATTAAAAACTATCTATAATTAGATAATAATTCTTGGAAAAAAATATTATAATTTTAGGATTAAATTTTGGTGGTCATGATACATCTGCATGTTTAATGAAAAATGGTGAATTATTATCTGCCTGTGAAGAAGAAAGATATACTAAAGAGAAACATACTAAAGATTTTCCAAAAAATGCAATAAATGATTGTCTCAAACAAGCTAATCTTTCTATAAATGATATTGATGAAATTACTCTTTCATATGATCCTACTCTATTAGAAATAGAAAACTTTCAAGAGATAATTTCTACATCTAGAGAAAATTTTAAAATTAGTGATCTTAAAAAATTAAAAGAATTACGTTCACAAGACTTTAAACTAGAGAATTTTATTAAAAATGAATTAAATTTTTCGGGAAAAATCACATCTCACTTACATCATCTTTGTCATTTAGCTAGTTGTTATTACCCAAGTGGTTTTGATGATGCGTTAGTAATTAGTCATGATGGTATTGGTGAAATAGATTGTTCATTAATGGCAACTGCATCTAAAGGGACTATCTCTATTTTTCATCATGGAAATCAATGGCCTAATTCATTAGGCTTACTTTATGCTGCTATAACTGATTATCTTGGGTGGAAATATAATAGTGATGAGGGAATAGTGATGGGTCTTGCATCATATGGAGATGATACTCAAATTATAAAATCTATTGGAAAAACATATCGAGAAATTTTTAAAGAAATAATTATTCCTGATGAATTCAATTATAAAATTAATAGAACTTGGGTTACTTTTCATGAAGTTAGAAGTAAATGGGTTAGTGATAAATTTGTTAATACATTTGGTCCCAAAAGAAAATTTGATGGACCAATTGAAGATCATCATAAACATATTGCATGTGCATTACAAAATAGATTAGAAGAAATAATTCTAGATCAATTAAAAAAATGTAAAGAAAAATTTAATCTAAAAAAACTTTGTTTTGCAGGTGGAATTGCTCTAAATTGTTCATTAAATGGAAAAATCTTACAAAGTGGATTATTTGATGAAATTTTTATTCCTCCAGCTAGTGGTGATAATGGAACTGCTATTGGTGCATGTTACTTATCTAGTAAATTACAATCACCTAATTTAGAATTTAATAGATTAGATAATTACTATAAAGGATCTTCATTTTCTAATGAAGAAATTAAAACTGCATTGGAATTTCATAATGTAAAATTTTCAGAACCTAAAAATTTTAGTAAATATGTTGCAATGAAATTAAAAGAACAAAAAATTATTGGTTGGTTTCAAGAAGGTGCCGAATTTGGTCCAAGAGCTTTAGGCAATAGGAGTATTCTCACTGCACCATTTCCAAAAGAAATGAAAGATATTTTAAATTCTAGAGTTAAATTTAGAGAAACATTTAGACCTTTTGCACCTTCTATATTGTCTGAATTTACTTCTGATTATTTTGAAATAAAACAATCCAGTCCACATATGTTGATAGCAGTAAATGTTAAACCTGAAAAAATATCTCAAATTCCTGCAGTTGTACATGTAGATAATTCTGCAAGAGTTCAAACAGTAAATAAAATTGATAATCCATCATTTCGAAAATTAATTGAATCTTTCTATGAAGAAACTGAATGTCCTGTTTTATTAAATACTTCATTTAATGTAAAAGGACAACCAATTGTAAATTCACCTGAAGATGCGATCAAGTGCTTTCTTTCAACAAATATTGATGTTCTAGCTATTGGAGACTTTGTAGTTACCAAAGATTAACAAATTAGATGATATAATCTTCTGAAAAATTAATTTAACAAAAATTTTTCTTCATTTATATAATATTTTTCACATGTATCCTAATCTTTTTAATTCATCTTCAATAATTTTGGTTTCTTCATCATTTGTTAGAGATTCGAGTTTTTTCTGATTAAATCTAATTTCTTGAAGCATTGTTTCCATTTTTTGAACAATTTCTGATTCAGAATTTACCACATTTTTAGTTTCTTTAGGATCTTTTTTTAAATTGTATAGATATACTCTTTTTTTAGAATCATTTACATCCCGAAAATATTTGTAAGAAGATGTTCTAATTCCCATTACATCATTAGATTTGAATAAAATTGACGGGTTACTTTCAATATATGCTGGTTTTTCTTCAAGACTTGTTTCTGAAATCAATGGTTTAAGACTTTGTCCATCAATTTTTTCATTTTTTAACCCAATACCTATTATTTCAAAAATTGTAGGGAAAATATCAATTGATCTTGTTTGTTGAGAAACAATCATATTTTTTTTAACACCATAGCCTGCAAAAAGTAAAGGAATTCTAACTTTGTCATCATAAAGATAATGATTAATATCTGCTCTACCCGACAATAAAGAAATTTTTTCATGTTCATCAATTTCTAATTTTTCAACCATTTTCATTTTTTTCTTTGTTGATATTGATTCTAATAAAAAAAATATTTTATCTTTTAATGGATGTAAAATTTTTGGTGTATGCTCTCCAATTTTTGATAATGTTCTTTGAATTTGAGGATTAGATTCAAAATCACTATCTAAATCAGTTTTTATGTATTTTCCATGATCAGCAGTTAAAATTAGTAAAGTATTTTCCAAATCAATTTTTTGTACTAATTTTCCAATCCATTCATCAATTGCTGATACTTGTTTTTCATAGGGAGTTGCTCCAAATTTTTTATCATTGAAAGATTTTGGAATAATTATCGGATCATGTAAATCATAAAGATGTACAACAAGGAACCACGGTTCTTTAGATTCCCCCTCCTCCAGTCTATCAAAAATTTTATCACTTAAAATTTTTCCATTACTTTCATAGAGATTTTTGTATGGCTCGTAAAATGAATCATCGTTTAAAAAATTTGGAAAAAGACCAATAATATCACCTATTTTAGGTATGTATCCATAAAAATTATACTCATGATCCTGAAAAATTTTAAAAAAAGTATTAACATCTGAATTGATTTTGTTAAAACTTGCAGATCTTATGCCTGTTTTAAATGGATATAATCCTGTAAAAATACTTGACCATGATAACAAAGTAGCATCTGCAGAACTAATCGTTTGTGAAAAATATGTTCCATTTTTAATTATATTTTTAATATTAGGCGTTAGAATACTTTCATCCTCATAAAATTTATCTGCTCTAAATGAATCAATAATTACTAATAGAACATTTGGTTTTTGTTTATTCATATCTTAATTTTGTTGAATATTTTAAAATATGTTACTGACAAAATATTTCTAGATTTATGATTTTTGTTAGTGTATTGATTAATGTATAAGTATAACATGTAATAGACTCTATTCCATGAAAGATAAAATTGTTTTTTGGTTTGGTTCTGATTTTACGCAATTTTGTATGTCTTATTATTTTCAAAAAAAATTTGATTGTGAAATGTATTCTATTGTTGATATTACAAACACCACAAAAATTTTTTTCAAAAATCAAAAACTTGTAGATTTTAAAAAAACTTGGTATTTACATGATGAATATGATAACAACGATAGAAAACCTGATCTCGAATATCTTAAAAAATTTGAAAAGAAATACAAAATAGATTTGTGGAAATTAGCTATAAATGAACGAATGTTTTACAATTTTTTTGATTTTCATAAATTTAAAACAAACGAAATTCTATATATCGTAGAACAAATTTGTAAGTTTTTTGAAAAATTCTTTTCAGAAGTAAAACCTGATTTCTTTATAGTCAAATTAACTGGATTTCATCATTTGGAAATATTTAGACAAATGTGTATTTATCATGGAACTAAAGTTTTAATGTTAAGTAATCCTAAAGTTTCTAATAAAAATATTATTTCAGAGGATGACACTAAAATTGATTACATTGAAAATCTTAATGATGTCGAATCTGATGAAAAAAGTTTTGATGAATTAAGAAATGATTTAACATCTCTTAATGCTGGATTGTCAATGCAAAGACAAATGTTAGGTTATTGGGAAAAACATGCAAGTAATTCTATATCTAGTTCTCTAAAATCTTTTTTACATTACCTATTTTCATCAAATTCAAATATTAATACTCATTACAATTATTATGGAAGAACAAAATTTCGTGTAATTAAAAATACTATTGAACTAATGCTAAAAAAAAAATATCGAGAAAAATTTATACACAAAAATCTTTCACTTAAACCAAATCTTGGTTTACCCTATGTTTATTTTCCACTTGGAATAGTTCTTGAAAGACATATTCTAATTGGTGCTCCATTCCATACAAATCAAATTGAATTAGTTAGACATATTGTAAAATCTCTTCCTATTGGTTATGAGTTATTTGTTAAAGAACATCCAGCTCAACGAACTAGAGAATGGAGACCCATATCAGATTACAAAGAAATAATGAATATTCCA
>Ga0315316_10000901_pt1 | contig 20197 bp, 14 predicted proteins | sample M160m3416metaG_FD_203702 | JGI IMG/M metagenome (GOLD analysis project Ga0315316, IMG submission 203702) | Ammonia-oxidizing marine archaeal communities from Monterey Bay, California, United States - M1 60m 3416 | ecosystem: Environmental > Aquatic > Marine > Intertidal zone | place: USA... | reverse complement strand
GGACGCTGAATATGATGCGCTGGTCTTTCATCGTGACAATCTGCAGCCCGGCATGAGCGTCACCGGTCCGGCGATTATCTGTGAACCGACGTCCACAATCTGGATTGAGCCCGGCTGCAATGCAGAAATCGCGATGTCCGGCACTGTGTTGATTGACGTTACGGATGATGATTCTGCCAGTGGGGCGTCTGATGTGTCAGATAATGTGATACCGGACCCTGTGCTGCTGGAGGTATTCAATAACCAGTTTGTGTCTATCGCAGAGCAGATGGGCGAGACACTGCGGCGAACGGCCACGTCGACCAATGTTCGGGAACGGCTGGACTTTAGTTGTGCATTGTTCGATGTCCGGGGGCGACTGGTTGTTAATGCTCCACATGTCCCCGTACATCTGGGGGCGATGGGGGAAACAGTGCGAGTGATTATCGACGATCACCCTGATATGCAGCGGGGTGACGTTTTTGTCACCAACGATCCTTACCGAGGCGGTTCCCATCTGCCCGATGTGACTGTTGTCACTCCTGTGTTTGTCAGCAAATCGAATTCCCACGCCCGGATCGCTGATGTGTTGGCAGGTGCGGAAGAAAACGGCAACGCAACGGAGCAGCCGGCCTTCTATGTTGCCAATCGTGCTCATCATGCCGAAATCGGGGGTGCTGTACCCGGCAGTATGCCTCCTTTTTCGACAAATCTGGCCCAGGAAGGCGTGCTGATTCGCAGCCGGAAGCTGGTCGACCGTGGCGAGTCCTGCGAGGAACAGATTCGGCAACTGCTTGCGACCGGAGCGTTTCCCAGCCGAGCGGTGAATGACAATCTGGCTGACCTGGCAGCACAGGCTGCATCCAATGAGTGCGGTGTTCAGCTGTTACAGGTTCTTGTCGGGCGACATTCGGCTGACACAGTGCTGAATTATATGCAGCATGTTCAGAATGCAGCGGCCAGGAAGATGCGATTGTGTCTGGCTGGTCTCGAAGAACGCAACTATTGTTTCGAAGATCGGCTCGATGACGGCACCAAACTGCGAGTTGCCGTTCAGTTGAACGGGGACGAGGCAACGGTCGACTTTACCGGGACAGATGGCGTCCATTTCGGGAACCTGAACGCGAATCGGGCCATCACCACGGCGGCTGTGCTGTACAGCTTTCGCTGCCTGCTGAACGAAGATGTTCCACTGAATGCCGGAGTTCTGGAACCACTCACGATCGTGATTCCTGAGGGGCTTTTGAATCCTGCGGTCGGGATCTCGCCTGAAGATTCACCAGCAATCGTTGGTGGTAACGTGGAAACGTCGCAGCGGATTGTTGACGTTCTGCTGGGCGCTCTGGAAATTGCAGCGGCCAGTCAGGGCACGATGAATAATCTGACCTTTGGCGACGACACGTTCGGCTATTATGAAACCATCTGCGGCGGTTCCGGAGCGACACCGACGGGACACGGTGCAGATGCCGTTCACACTCACATGACAAATACGCGTCTTACAGATCCGGAAGTGCTGGAACAGCGCTACCCGGTGCGGCTGCGGAAATTCGAAATCCGACAGGGATCCGGTGGGCAGGGAAAATGTTGCGGCGGTGCTGGCATCGTACGCGAGATCGAGTTTCTGAAGATGCTGCAGGTGTCGATGCTGTCACAGCGTCGAGAGTCCAATCCTCCCTTTGGCCTGCAGGGAGGTGCAGCCGCGCTGTGCGGCCGGAATTCTCTGGTTAATGCTCACACAGGTGAGCAGAAAAATCTCGGTGCTGCGTTCAACACGACAGTCTCACCCGGCGACGTGATCCGCATTGAGACTCCGGGTGGCGGCGGCTTTGGTTCGCTGCCACCGATCTAAGTTGGTTGCTTGCCGGTCTGCATGACAACTGACTGATGACGGTGTGCAGTGAAATTTACAGAATCGGTCATGGACGTGTTCTGGTCGGGCGCTGCGGGGCGGGACAGCAGTCAGCCGGGCAGACGTCGTGACTGGCTTCATACTGTCCGACACATTCCCGAGTTGCCTGCTGTAATCGCTCCTGGATCAGCTTGCGAATCATCCGGACGAAGACAGGATGTGTGCCCGGTGTGTCAGCGCGAATTATCCGCAGGCCAATGTCCTGACACACAGTCGTGGCTTCGTCGTCCAGGTCGTACAGGACTTCGATATGGTCGGAAAGAAATCCAACAGGAGAGACCACAACCTGTTGCACGCCGCTGTTGCTGAGCGCACGAAGATGATCGCAGATGTCGGGTTCCAGCCACGGATCCTGAGGCCGTCCGCTGCGACTCTGATACACCAGACTCCATCTGTCTGCCGGCAGTTGCAGGCGTTTTGCCACAAGGTGACATGTTTCTGTCAACTGCCGGACGTAGTCAGATGTTTCGGCCATGGAATTCGGAATACTATGCGCCGTAAATGCCACGTGGACATCCTGATTGGCAGCAGTCTTCAATTCCGATATTGCGGCCTGAACATTCAAAGCATTGACTTCAACGAAGTCCGGATGATTATAAAAAACTCGAAGCTTGTGCACTTCGATGTCGGTGGCGTCAGCCTCGACCTGAGCGTCCGCGATGTTTTCGCGGTACTGGCGGCATCCTGAATAGCCGCTGTACCCGGATGTGACGAACACAAGAACTTTCCCGGCACCGGCCTGCTTCAGTTCCCGCATGGCGTCAGGCAGCATTGGCTTCCAGTTTCGGTTGCCCCAGAAAATCGGCAGATCGATTCCCTGATCTTCGCATTCGACGGCAACAGCCTGAATCAGTTTCCGGCACTGTTCGTTAATCGGACTAACGCCGCCAAAATTTTGGTAGTGCTCAGCAACCTCCAGCATCCGCGCTTGCGGCACGTTTTTGCCCCGCAAAACGTTTTCCAGAAACGGCATCACGTCGTCGGGACCTTCCGGCCCACCAAAAGACACAAACAGCAGGGCATCGTACGAATGACGGGGATCCTGTGACATCTGGACTTTCGGAATGTTTTCAGTGGATGGAAATATAGAGTGGACTGTACACAGAGATTTGTAGACCGCCACGCTGATTTGGCAACCCGGAGCGGGATTCGTCAGTGCGATTTGTGAACGAACGGAGAGTATCCGGAGGCCGGATGTGCACAACAGACTGAGCTCCGACGGTGGGAAATTCGCTGGTCCTGACACGGTTCTCTGTTGTGAGCACATCGCCGCTTTCCTAAACTTCCCCGCACCAGACGAGTCGGATTGGGGACGTTTCATTCGAATTCCGGTTATGGGCGTCTGTGACGGGACGGGTGGTCCGTTCAGAATCAGGCAGGAAATCATAGAACAAGCAGGTAATACCAACAGATGGCCAATTATTTCTTCACCAGCGAATCTGTCAGTATGGGGCATCCGGACAAGGTTTCGGACCAGGTCTCCGACGGAATTCTGGACGCCCTGCTGCGGCAGGATCCGATGTCTCGTGTTGCGTGTGAGACTCTGTGTACGACCGATCTGGTCGTGCTTTCCGGAGAAATAACCAGCGCGGCAAAAATTGATTACGTGGAAGTCACGCGGCAGGTCATTCGTGAAATCGGGTATACCAGCGACGATATCGGATTTAACGCCGATAGTTGTCGAGTCTTCTGCGCTCTGCACAGTCAGAGTGGCGACATCGCGCAGGGAGTGGATCGTGACGGGGCCGGCGATCAGGGACTGATGTTTGGCTACGCATGCAATCAAACTCCGGAACTGATGCCTGTGGCTATTGCGTTTTCGCACCGCATCATCAATCTGCTGGCGGAAAAACGCCAACAGGGCGAAGTGGATTGGCTGCGACCGGACAGCAAGAGTCAGGTGACTGTCGAATACGATGGGGCGAAGCCTGTGCGAATCGACGCCATTGTGGTGTCCACACAGCACTCGCCCGATGTGAGTCAGGAAGATATTTCTGACTACGTGAAGAAGGTTGTGAAAGAAGCGATTCCGAATGACCTGCTGGATGACAACACGAAGTATCATATTAATCCGACCGGGCGATTTGTGGTCGGAGGGCCGCATGGTGACACCGGTCTGACAGGCCGGAAGATTATCGTCGACACGTACGGCGGGTGGGGCCGACATGGCGGCGGAGCATTTTCCGGCAAAGACAGTACCAAGGTTGACCGTTCTGCAGCCTATATGGGCCGGTATGTAGCGAAGAATATTGTGGCGGCAGATCTGGCGGACGAATGTGAAGTACAGCTGGCATACGCTATCGGTGTGGCTGACCCGGTTAGTGTGAGAGTCGATACCAACGGTACTGCGAAGGTTGCCGAAGAAAGTATCCAGAAGGCTGTACAGGAAATCTTCCCTCTGAATCCGAAGGGGATTATCGAACATCTTGGGCTGCGACGGCCGATCTTCCGTCACACCGCGCACGGTGGGCACTTCGGTCGCAGCGAAGAAGACTTCAAGTGGGAAGGTACAGATATGGTCGACAAGCTGAAGTCAGCCGTCAGCTAGCTGGAATGCTCGTCAGTATAGCCCTTGGATTTCCCCGTGATCATTGAGACCAGGTGACCAGTATCCGAGCGATAGCTCGCGTGAGCCGTCGAAGACAGCTCGCATAAACCGTCGAAAACGGATTGGTGGCGTCGCCGCCGCATCAACAAGGCAGGAAGCCATGATTGAACCGGGTTCAACCAACCGAGCGTCACGGAGTCGTAGATTTGTCGCGTTGATCGCATGGGCTGGTCTGGTGCTGACCGCTGCCTTTCTATGGTCGGCACGTCAGAACGGCAGCATTCGTTCATCGGTGGCAGAGCCGATTTGTTTTCTGCTGGCTTCATTCGCCGCGCTGGCCGGCGTTTTTGCCTGGATGCTGTTCAATCCGAATCGACGTTCGGCACGTGACTCCGGGGCGCTGTTTCTGGCCGCAGCCGCGACACTGTTTCCGCCCCCGATCATCGGGTTCTGTCTGATGCCCGCAGACTCCCCGCTCCGAGGCTGGCTGGCGTTCGCCGTATTCATGTTGTGTGTGATCGCCATGCTGAGTCACATCCCTGATGAGTTTATCGGGGTTCCACGAGGGCGGCATACCTATCTGATACCGATTCCGGCATTCGATCGTGTTAAGGATTCGGCGATGGATCCGGATGCGGCATGGTTCAGGATTTCGGATTTGTCGCAGATGGTAGCAGACACCGAGCGCCCGTCGCTTGCGCCACGGGCGTATCTGCAGCGTGAGGATCCCCGTGCGGAAGTCCGCCAGCCCGCAAAGATTCGTCCGGCAAGCGACGTCGACGATATCCTGGGGACAGACCTTGATCTGGATTTTCTGAACGATTCGCTGGCGGACGATGCCCCGCCTCCTCACTTCGCAGCAGAACAGTGGCCTGGGGATCAGGTACGGTCGACCCGCAATCACAAACGTCGGGACGAGAATCGTCCGGAGACCTCAAAACGGTTGCGCCCGCACAGTTCGGGCCGACGCAGCCAGACAGCGAATGATGCGGACCTTCAGCCGACAGCCTTTCCCCAGGTTCTGCCGCATACACAGCTGCCATCTTCTGCAGCCGATACACCTGACGATGACCGACGTTCGGTGGCGGAACGCCGTGTGGCTGCACAGAATCGAAGTGCCGAGGTGCAGGCGGAAGAAACAGAAGCGGGGTCCGTAACCGCTGAGGAAGGTGTAGCTGCAGATACGCTCGGTGTGGCGGTGGCACCGCTGCTGCCGCGACCCATGGGAAATGTAACCGACGTGTTTCAGCGGGACGACGTCTTATCGGATCCGCTGCAGCAGAAAGCGTCCGCTACAGAAGCCGATGAACAGCCCGTCGGTGAACAGCCCGCCGGTGCGGTTCCGGAGGGTCGGCCGGCACGATCCAGAACGTCCCGATACGACACCATTTCCACGGCCATGGAAGAGCCGTCAGCTGCAGAGTCACAAGAATCCGCACCACGCGATGCCAGGCCGTGGCAGGCTGAATCCAGCGTTGCCGGTGCCGCGGAAGCTGAAGATTCGATATCACCAGGACTGCAGCGTTCACAGGATGAAAGCGGCAGTGAGGTGGTTGAAGGCGTCATCCGAGTGCGATTTGACAAGGGGCAGAAGCGAGCAAATTTACATGTCCCTTTTTCTCCTCCACTTGCCGGCATGCCCGACGTTGAATGTGAGTGTGTTGGTGATGAACCGTTGAGGTTGAAGGTACCTGTTCGTCAGTCCTATGGAATTCGCATTGAGGCCCGACGGTCCAATGCGGACGAAGCCCTGGACACCGAAGTCGGCTTTGCGGCCTGCTGTCCGTCTGCATAGGCGATGCCTGTCAGTCTTTGCAAAACCCGGCGGTTCTTCGCCCCATTTTTGATCTGAATGGGCTATGCTGCTGTCTTTCAGACAGAACGGACTTTGCTCATTATCAGGCCATGCAACGAATAAGCGTCATTGATTCTCATACGGGCGGTGAGCCGACCAGAATAATTGTGGGCGGTGCTCCGAATCTCGGCCCGGGCTCTCCGGTTGACCGAGTCGCCTGTTTTCGCGAACAGTTCGATCACATACGAAGGTCTGTCATTCTTGAACCACGTGGTTCAGACGTGCTGGTGGGCGGTCTGCTGTATGACCCGGTGGATACATCCTGTGCAGCGGGGATCGTCTTTTTTAACAACGTCGGTTATCTTCAGATGTGCGGTCACGGCACTATTGGACTGGCCGTCACACTGGCGCACATGGGGCGGCTGGATGTTGGTGAGCATTGCATCGAGACTCCTGTGGGTATCGTCACAGTGACTCTGCTGGACCAGCACCGAGTGGCGGTTCGGAATGTTGCTTCGTATCGACATCGGACGTCGGTTGCCGTGCATGTGGACGGTTATGGCTCGGTGACGGGGGACATCGCGTGGGGCGGAAACTGGTTTTTTCTGGTGGCTGATCATGGTCAGGCACTCGACATGCAGCGGTGCGACGAACTTACGAATTTTGCTCGACGGGTCGCTGCCGGGCTGAAACGTGACGGGGTGACGGGGGCTGAAGGAGGTGTGATTGACCACATCGAATTATTCGGCCCGCCATCAGACTCTGGTACGGCTGACGGTCGTAGTTTTGTTCTGTGTCCCGGCGGAGCTTACGACCGGTCTCCCTGTGGTACTGGCACCAGTGCGAAACTGGCCTGCCTGGCGGCCGACGGCAAGTTGTTACCCGGCGAAACATGGCGGCAGGAAAGCATCGTGGGCAGCATTTTTGAAGGCAGCTTTCAATTTGCAGCGAACGAGGAGTCGATACCCGGTTTGCGTGGTGATGAACCTGCAGTTGTTCCCACGATCATCGGTTCAGCCTGGGTGACGGGAGAAAGCGAACTTATTCTGGATGATTCTGATCCGTTTTGTAACGGAATCTGCGGATGAACAACGGTACAAAACACACAGTCGTGATTGGGGGCGGAGTCATTGGGGCATTTTGCGCGTGGTATCTGACACTTGCCGGACGCAGGGTCACGATTGTTGACCGAGCGGAATTCGGCGCGGGGTGTTCTCATGGCAATTGTGGCTACGTATCACCCAGTCATGTTCTGCCGCTGACTGCTCCCGGGCAGATTCGTCGTGGTCTGAAGGGCCTGATCAGTCGCAATACCGCATTACGGATTCATCCCCGCCTGTCGCCGTCGTTCTGGAAATGGATGCTTAAGTTTTCTTTGCGCTGCAACCGCAGAGACATGCTGCAGGCCGGTCGAGGTCGAACGGCGCTGCTGGAATCTTCACGAAGACTTTATGAAGAGGTGATTACCGGGCAGGGGTTGCAGGTACAGTGGAAAACGGACGGGCTGCTGTTCGTCTACCGTGACAAGCCGGAGTTCGAAAAATATGCTGCAACTGACAAGCTGCTGCGGGACGAATTCGGTGTGGCGGCCGCACCGATCGATGGCGAACAGCTATCGGAAATGGAGCCAGCGCTGAAGTCCGGACTGGCCGGTGCATGGCACTACACAAATGATGCTTATCTTCGTCCGGACGTGCTGATGTCGGAGTTGCACCGGACGCTGCTGGAAAGTGGCGTGCAGATTCTAACGCAGCGTGAAATGAAAGGATTTGTGGCTCCCACCGTCGGGGCGGCCGCTGCCGTGTCCACCAGTTCAGGCAACATTGAGGCCGATGAGTTCGTCGTGGCCACCGGCCCGCTGACTCCGATGCTCAATACCGCGCTGGGATGCCGCATTCCGATTGAGCCTGGCAAGGGGTACTCGATCACTATGGCCCGGCCAAAAATCTGCCCGCGTTATCCAATGCTGCTGGAAGAAGCTCACGTCGGAATCACGCCATTTGAAGACGGGTATCGAATTGGCAGCACGATGGAATTCGCCGGTTACAATTCGGAACTCAGTCCGGGACGGCTGCAGTATCTGCGCGACGGAGCTACTGAATACCTTGTCGAGCCCACGGCTGATCCGGTTGAAGAAGAGTGGTGTGGCTGGCGTCCGATGACATGGGACGGCCTGCCTTATATCGACCGCACACCTCGGTTTGGAAACGTCTGGGTCGCTGCCGGACACAACATGCTGGGACTCAGCATGGGGCCGGCCACCGGCAGGTTGATCTGTGAAATGATCACTGGTCAGCCGCCGCACATCGATGCCCGGCCGTACTGCATTGGACGGTAGCCCCGCGACGGGACCCTTGTCACGACTTATTCCGCGACTTCAATCAGCTGGTCGACTGCCGTGACCGAGACGCCTGTCGTCTTTCCGTCCGGCCAGGTAACAACGACCGATTTCACGTTTTCGTTATCGCCCAGTCCGAACGTTAACGGAAGTTCGACCTGTGACTGATAACTGCACGTGGGCATCACCGTGCGAGTCAGCACCGTGTCGTCCGGCAGAGTGACACGCGCCGTGGCTCCGATGGCACTTCGGTTTGATTTGCTTCCGGTCAGGTGCAAACGCAGCCAGTGGTTGTCTGTTTGCTGGTCATTGCGTAGCAGGCGCGGTGTGCTGCCGGAGGCCAGCAGCAGTACGTCCAGGTCACCATCGCCGTCGATATCCGCTCGCGTGGCTCCTCGCCCCACCATGCGTTTCGTGAAATCGGCTCCGACTTTCTCTTCCGGGACGACCATGAATTCGTTGTCATAATCAGCGCCGCAGTTCCAGAGTAGTTGAGGTGGTTGTTCGTAGTGCTGACTGGCCTGAACTTTCTGGATGTCGTCTTCCAGATGGCCGTTACAGCTCAGAATATCGAGGCGGCCGTCCAGGTCGATGTCGGCAAACATGACGCCGAAGGTCAGTTCGACCCTCGTTACCGGGCCGATTCCGTTGCTGACAGCTTCGTCGCGATAAATCGGCACAGGCAGGCCCGGCGTCTGACAGACGTACAGAGCGGTCATCTCGTTGGCAAAGTTGCCGATGGTGATCCCCAGTGAATCCGAATTACGAAAACAGGCCGCATCGATTCCCATGGCTCCACGCGCCTTGCCGTTGTTGTCGAAGGCAATGCCTGCGGCACTCGCGTTTTCCATGAACGTCCCGTCCGGCTGATTGATCAGCAGCAGGTTCTGGACGGTATCGTTTGCGATGACCACGTCCAGGCGACCATCCGAATTGACGTCCGCAAAGGTCAGTCCCAGAGACTTGGCCAGGGGTTCGCCGGTGTCCGGATTTGTGATCTGCACACCGGCTTCTGCCGATACGTCTGTAAAATTAGCGGCCCCGTCATTGCGATACAGCCGGGGAAACGTGCCGCGAAATTCTGTCGGACGGCCATAGGCCCTGGCTGTTCCATCTCGCTTGAATCCAAAACTCAGGTCTTTCTCACGAGACCATTCGATGTAATTCACGACGAACAGATCCAGGTCACCGTCCAGGTCGTAATCGAACCACCCGCACCCGGTGCTCCAGCCATTGTCTGCTCCGCTCACATTTGCTGAGGCACTGATGTCCTTGAACTTGCCCTCGCCTGTGTTACGGAACAGACGATTCGAGCCGACGGCCGTAATGTACAGATCCACCAGTCCGTCATTGTCGAAGTCACCACAGGCGACGCCATTGCCGTAAAAGGAAACGTCCAGTCCCGATCCGACCGTGACGTTGGCGAAGTTGCCGCTGCCGTCGTTTTCGTAAAGTGCGGATGTGGGGACTGTGTCCGGCTGCTCTGGTGCCCACGGCCAGACGGCTGAATTTACGCAGATGATGTCCTGATCGCCGTCGCCATCGAAGTCGAAAAATGCCCCACCGCCTCCCATCGTTTCGGGCAGCAGCTTTTCGGCAGCTGCCCCCTGTCCAGCCCCATTTTCGTGGATGAAGTCGATGCCGGCAGAATCGGTAATGTCGACAAACTGAACCGTAGGGATTTCCAGGGCCGGCAGCTCACGCGTCTGAGGCAACACAGGCTCTTCTTCCTTTTCCGGCACGACAACTGGTTCGCTCATTTTCAGAACGAAAAGAATGCCACCAACGGCCGCCATCAGGGCCAGCAGTGACAGGGACACCTTCATGGCGGTGCCCACGACATCGTCGTTGTCCGGAATTTCAGGCTCTGCCGGACCGTCTTGTGCAGCCATTAGATGGTTGTCCCGGGGAAAGTGAGTCTACGACAGTGAGGATGTTCGCGTCGTACGATTCTTACGCGTTTTGCTGAGGATTGATTAAGAGAAAGTGTCACGGAAATGCGGGATGTGTGTTAAGACAGATCTTCCGGCCTGCGAGATAACACACCGGATAGGCCTGGCGGGGGGGCAGATGTTTGTTGTCGCCCGTCGGTTTCCCATTTTTCGTTCCGGACAGAACGCACTCGTTGTGCCGCCAGCGACGCCGGTGCCGAGTGAAATGGCAGACAGGAATGAAGCACGGATCTGCATTGGATCAGGCCGATATCGCTACGCAGCGCCAGATCTGATGCTGCGGCCGCAGGAGAGACAGGATGTATACCGCACGAAAAGAGTTCGTGGTAGTGATTGCCACCGTGGTGTTTTCAAACTGCATGTCCGTGCAGAACTTTGAACGATACCGGCCGCAGACTTTGACGTCTGGTCCGGTTACGCGGCCCCAGCTGCAGGATGTTCCGGCGCCCGTGCATGGCAGCGATCGAGTGCTGCTGGACGCGTTTAATGCGGTGATCGTCGTCGACGACGTGTCTCAGGTCGATCCGCAGAATGCCAATGCAGACGCTGTCGGCCTGGTTCGGCGGTTCGGCGACCATACGTCACCGGTGCATTCCGCTGCCTTCGAAAGTGTCGTGCAGCAGCATCTGAAGCAGCCGGTTTCTCTGCGCAGCCTGAATCAGCTCTCCCGCGATATCATCAACTTCTATCGACACAATAAACAGCCGGTCGTGGGCGTGGTGATTCCCGAACAGAAGATCACCGGCAGAACCGTTCAGATTGTCGTTACGGAATCGAAAATTGGTGAAGTCATTGTGCAGGGCGGCTGCTACTTTGATCCTTGCATGGTTTCAAAGTGGGGCGGGTGTACTCGACAAGGCAGCCGTATCGACGACCCGTGGATTGAAAACGATCTGTTCTGGCTGAATCAGAATCCGTTTCGCAATGTCGGCGTCGAATTGAAGCCCGGTGCGCAGCCGGGAACCACCCACCAGTTGCTGAAACAGGACGCAAAGCGTGGTGGCCAGACGCGCAGCTGGAGACAACCGGAGTTTGTTCGTAAGGGGACAACTTGAGGTTGTTAATATTGTGTGTGCGGTCGGCGGCGACGCCTTAAGCAACTGATTTTCACCGCAATGTAGGAATGCTGAGACAGAGGGGCCCGAATCTCCATTTTCTTACAGTGTTGTCATAAGAGATGGCCAGGGCAAAGTTACCGGCTTTTTACAGCAAAGGCCGCAATTCGCACTCGATCTCAGCTGCCTGCGGGCCTGATCTGTGGGTCACGGCGCACTGGTTTTAGACACACCTCCCAGCCGTTTTCAGGTACGGACGCCGCCTTGCATCTGAGGCCAAAGTGGATCAGGCCGATGGCTGACCAGCGTTCTCAGTGGCAGGAAATGGTGCCGGAATGCCCAAAAACACGGCCGACAATATTTGGAAACACTGGTTGAAATCTGAATTTCGTTGTACATTTAGATAGTCGATGGTGTCATCTGCCGATTTTTACTGACAGATTCCCTTCGCAGACTGCACTGACTTATAGATGCCGAGCCGTTTTCAGCAGGTTATTCGATGACCATTTCCATGACGGACTATTTCCGGACGCGCAAAGCTGACCGGAAAAAGGAAACTCGGTACCTGAACGTGATCAACAAGGACAGTTGCACGTCGTGTAATTCCTGTGCCACGGTCTGCCCTGTGGACTGCATTTACGAGGTTGTCAGTCCGGTCCCGTCGGAAAGCTATCACCAGATCGACACGTCTCGCTGTATTGGCTGTCAGATGTGTTATCGATCGCCCAACGACAGCAGCGAATTCTATCAGCTGACGATCTGCCCGTGGAACGCCATCGACATGCTTCGCAATCCCAACGTGAAGCCTGATGAAAATTCGGTGCTGGAACCCTATTATCGGGGATCCACAGACGACATGCCGTGGACCAAGCTGGAAGAATACGCTTACCAGTTGTTTCTGGACGGTGAAGTTTTCATTCCTGCTGACGATGAAGCCATGCACGGCTACTTCCACATCCTGCAGGAAGAGTCATGGATGTACAGCGAAGAAGACAACGTTGGCTTTGTGCAGGAAAACGTGGACAAAGGCGATGATGCCTTTCGCTACAGTGCCACAACCGCCGGTCGTGACTTGCTCGATGTCATTTTTAATGACTATGAGCGAATCTTCATGGACTGAAGTGATCTGTTTTGCGTGGCCGGGGTTGCAACGAGGTACGAGTGAAGCCTCGGGACCCGAATGCGCTGCTGCTGTTCTCAGGTAAATTCCGGGGCTTGTTTCGCGGGCTCAGTTCCGGACACCCCCGCAGCTGTTCTTACTCCAGCCCCTGTGCGGTCAGCCAGCGTTCTGCATCCAGAGCAGCGGCACATCCAGTTCCCGCGGCTGTGACCGCCTGCTTGTAGTGGTCATCGGCGACGTCGCCGGCCGCAAAAACGCCATCCACGCTGGTGTTTGTGCGATGAGACACAGGCCAGATCAGATATCCCTTGTCGTTTGTCTGCAGCTGACCTTTCAGAAAGTCAGTATTAGGTGTGTGACCGATGGCTGCAAAATAGCCGGTGACATTCAGTTCTTCCGTCTTATCGGGATCGACGGTGCTGCGGATGCGAACTCCGGTGACGCCATTTTCTTCGTCGCCCAGGACTTCGTCAATATTTGAGCTCCACTTGACCGTAATCTTCTCATTGGCCAATGCTCGGTCGGCCATGATCTTACTGGCTCGGAACTTGTCTCGGCGATGCACGATATAGACAGTGGATGCATACTTCGTCAGGAACGTGGCTTCTTCCATCGCGCTGTCGCCTCCCCCCACAACGACCAGTGGCTTGTCGCGATATCGCGGCATGGCTCCGTCACAGACGGCACAGGCAGACACGCCCATGTTCTTGAACTTTTCTTCCGATTCGAGGCCCAGATAGTTGGCTCGCGCACCCGTTGCGATAATGACTGCGTGGCTCTCGAATTCGGTGCCACCCAGACTTGTCAGCTTGAAAGGGCGTTCCGACAGATCCACAGCGGCAATGTCGTCTGTGATGATGCGTGCCCCGAAGTTGATGGCCTGCTGCCGCATCAGTTCCATCAGCTCCGGCCCGGATACGCCCTCTTTGGCGTGTGGAGCCATGTATTTGCGTTTCTTTTCGTCGATGGAATCATCCAGATACGCCGTCAGATCGCCCGATGGAAATCCCGGATAGTTTTCGACTTCTGTTGTTAAAGCCAGCTGACCCAGCGGCAGCGTGCCCTTCAGGCGATTGTCCTCATTGAAGGCGCCTTCGTAGACCACCGGCTCCAGATTGGCTCTGGCGGCGTAGATGGCGGCTGTCCATCCGGCGGGGCCGGATCCGATGATTGTGATTCGTTCTGACATGTTGTCGTCCCTGAAATATGACCGTCTGGCGGCCGTATCAGTTGATTTAGTCACCCGCACTTAGACGTGAATTGGGGCAGTTTACAAATTGTCGCAGTCGATACTGGCGGGTCGGAGCTTTGAAACTGCATTCGAAAGATGTCTTCGTGGCCACCAGTCAGCGTGACACGCTGTCGTTGTGCGGCGGAAAGATACCTGAGCCGATCCGCGCAGACAACGGTGTGGAGCCATCGAACCCGGCAATCCGGAAGTTCACCCTGTGGGGCGAAATTCAGCAGCGCAGCAAGAAAGGCGACTGGCACAGCAGTCGCCTTTGCTGATCCTCACGTACTGAATGGCCAGAAACTTACAGTCGAATTCGACCGTTTGGCAGCGGCACTGAGATCCAGCGGGGCGGCTGTTGTTCCTGCCGACTGGAAGATACCAGCGTTGGGCCGCTGCGCATGTCGCGCGCTTCGCCTGCCAGTCTGGGCATTGACATCACGTCTGCATGACTGCTGCGAAATGAGTGGGTTACGGAAGATCTGTCAATGACACGATCCGGGCTCAAAAAGTCCCTGACGTCGGCCTTGCCCCCCAGCCCTGTGTTGCCCTGTTCGGTCGCCGATGTATCCTCCTTAGTTGAGTCGTCGGTCGCATCTTCATCGATCGGAGTGCTGACTGGCGGCTTGTTGGTGTCACGGTTCAGCGGATCAAACGTATTTGGCGGAACCAGCCCTGAATCATCCGCAGTGTCGTCGCCAAACAGTGCTGGCGGAGCAGACGTGTCGTCTGCTGACGTATCGTTGCCAGCGGGATTTCGTGGTTTGGTCCAGTCGATGCCTGATGACGATGGCGGAGCGGAGAAGTCGCCGCTGGGGGCTGTATCATCAGTTGGAGCGGCATCGTACGTTGAGTCTGACGCATCATTATCTGCCGGAGCAAAGGTACGGCCTGAATCGTCAGCGTTGATGTCCGTGTCCGGTTTTCCAGATGTTGAACTGGAGCTATTCGGGCAGCAGGCGGGGACTCTGCAGCCGCCGTATCCCGCCGTCGTAACGCAAGTACTGCATCCTGTATTACAGCTGCCGCACGATGCTGCGGTTCCACACGTTCTGCAGGCAGAATTGAAACTGCCGTACCCCGCGTAACTATAGCCGCGATATCCGTAGCCGGCGTATCGATAATTGTTGTAGCCGAAGAACGAACGCGGTGCGTAGGCATAGCCGGCTCCCCAGCCTCCGTAGCCCGCTCCGTATGTTGGGTAATAAGGGAACAGGCACCAGGCAGATGCAGATGGAGCCAGCAGCAGCCAGAAGGCAATGGCTGAAAAGTAAATCTGTTTCATAACACGCCTCGACCGCGACAAAACTATGTATTGGGTTCCCTGGCAATCTGCGGGTTCCCGGGGGGATCCTTTAACTGCCTGTTCTGTATCATTTGTACCGGTCTCGGATACGTATTGTCAAACAGTCGTCCGTGTAATCTGAGCAGTCCCCTGTTTTCCCTGTGCCGGCTGGTAGCCAGTTCGTTATTCGACACTTTGGCAACGTTGTTTGTGAGGCAATGTCCTGCGCAGCCGGGGCGCCCACCGGGACATGGGGGAAACTCACGGACCCCGGTCATACCTCTCCCGTTCGCGCGACAATTGGCTTTGAGGTGTTTTTCGTTTTCTGTCGAAATACGGCCATACGCAGTGGTTCCGGTTCATCATTAGGTGGGTGTGTGACGGACCATGACTTTACCTTGCACTTCCAGGGAAACCAGGTTCGGTGGCTGACGCAATGGCTCAAATCAATCATGGTGTTTTACTCTCGTCTGAGCATGTGGCAGCAATTTAACGTTGCCTTCTGGAATCTGCCGAATCTGTTTGATATCGAAGGCTCAGCGATCGCCTCCGATCTGGAATTTACGCCGGTCAACGGATGGGACAAGCAGGCGTTTCAGGACAGGATTTCCAATCTGGCTGAAGTTCTTCGTCTGATGTTTGACGAGCGCGGGACGAATCTGCTGGGGCTGTTTGAGATTGAGAACGAGCGTGTTACTGACATTCTGACCAATGTGATCGGGCGGGACGATTATGCTCCGGTATACGTTGACCATCCGGGGCATCGATACGTCGTTGATTTATTCCGGGAAACTCTTTGAACTGGATGAATCAAAGACTCGAAGACATCTGGTGCATCTGCGATATCCGACGCGCAAGATCTTCGCTGTGCAGCTGAAGGTTAAACAGAACAACTCAGCACTGGCGGTTTCGGTCAACCACTGGCCATCGCGCCGAAGCGGACGTCTGGAAACGGAGCCATTTCGGATGACCGTCGCCAGCCATTGTGGTCAGATTGTTGACCGCCTTCTGAAGCTGTCCCGGCGAGACTACCTGCAGATTAAAGACAACGAACCATCGTTACACGGGCTGAATATCGCATGGGATTGAAACGTGCTGCTGATGGGTGACCGGAATGGCGAGCCGTGGGATCGCAGCGTGATGGAGTTGCTGAATGCCGATTTTTCTATGGACCGTACTGAGGAACCCATCCGATGTTCGCAGGGCAGTCTGCCGTCGTACAGGTCGTATGCATCTTGGTCGCTCTGTCTTTACAATTCGATGTGGTCGCTGCTGAACCGGCCCGACCAGGGAACGTCTTATTTTTCTCAGTCGACGCAGTCGATGATGATACCGGACCAGTTTCTGCTGTCGCGCGGGTTGCTGTCTGATCGGCACGGGTGGCAGGTACGCTGTACTGAGGCGGGCGTCCCGGAGGTTGAGATTTTTCGGCCGGACATGATGTCGACCCGTAAATGGCGACCTCCTGAATTTCAGCGTGAAAACCACATCGGGTATAGTGATCATTTCCCGATCACAACCACGCTGGAATGCCCACGCCGCTTGCGTCTGAGGTCGGCGTCACTGTTTGGGGCCCGGGTTTCCTGCTGTTACGGGAACTCGTATTGGTCTGAGGACCGGCTGTCCCGTAGAATTCAGAGACGGCTCAGAAGCCGTGTTGAACATTCATGGACGAATGTGCCTTTTAATTGTTCACCTGTTGCCGGAGGCTGATTGTGAACCGAATTCTTATCGTTGGTATTGACACCGTTGCCGGCCGTTCGCTCGCAGAACAACTCTCCGGTACCTTTAATGTTACGGGACTATGGTTCAGTACGCCAACGACCGTTTCCGGCTGTGCGGTCGCACGGGTGAACAAGACGGCGTTAAATGAATATCTTGTCGATGCTGCGACAATTATCTTTTGCGGTGCGGCATCACAGTCGTCGTGGAATCGAAGCTTTGGAACGTTCCGCCCGGAAGAAAAATGGCTGACCCCATGCGTCCTGGCCGCCAAGGCATTCGGTAGTCGTATGGTCTTCGTGTCCAGCGACGCCGTATTTGCCGGACCGTGGGTTTTTCACGATGACGACAGCATGGTGCACTCTGAGGAATCTTCTGCTCAACAGTTGCGAGGATTCGAATCCGAGGTACAGGCCCTGACAGATTCGTTGATCGTCCGCACAAATATTGTCGACAGCGAGGGAGTTGTTCAGCAGGCGTTGCGGGCTGTTGAGAACGGCCGAACAGTTTCCGTGGATGCCTGCACCTATGCGACGCCGGTTGCTCAGGACGAATTCGCTTCGTCGCTGGTCGAATGTCTGAAGGCCGGTATGAGGGGCTACGTTAACATCGCGGGAGCTGAACGAACCAGTGCATTTCAGCTTGTCACCATATTGGCCACGAATCTGGAATGTGATACCCGGCGAGTGGTGGCAAAGTTTAGTGCTGATCAGCCTGTGGAACGATCGCTCAGATGTCTGCGTCTGCGCAACGAACTCAACAAACGTTCGTCGCTGCTGAAGGACACGGTTGAGCACCTGGCGGATTCCGTGACAGCTCGGCGTCAGCAGGTGACGGCAGCGTAGCCGGTGACGGCAGTTCCGGTTCGCCTGCACACCATTTACGGCATCATCTGATAGTCCAGCTGAAACTGGTGCTGGTTGACATCCGTTACGATTTTTGTTCCGCCGCAGAATTCGCTGACCTGCGGATTCCATGTGCGGACTTCGATTCGATTCTGCTGGGGCAGAAATCTCATCACGCGCTGGCCGTGGCTGCCGTAATCGGACAGGACTTCGTGGACAATGTTGCCGTTGTCGCCTTTTGATGACTGATGCATGGCCTGCGTGCGGCTCTGGTCTCCACAGCAGATCAGAAACAGGTTGGTGTGCCTGCGGAAACATTTGTCCCACATCTGCTGCGGCGAATTGCCTCGGTCACCGTGACATTTTTTCCATGTCATGCGGCCTTTCGGCGCGGTGAAAAAATCGTCCGCATCTTTGGGTTTGTCACGTGGCCCAAGGCCCATGTGTGTCGTGATGATCGCCCTTCGACTGGCATGGCGTTCAAGCACCGCGTCCGCCCACGCCAGCACATCATCCGGGGCATTGCATTCCAGGTGCAGAATGATGAAGTCGAGGGATTCTGCGGAAAACAACTGAAAGCTGTTTGCGTTGTTTCCGGAGGTGGCCGACTGCCCGGCCGGACTGCGGAAACAGCCGCCATACCAATTGAAGTCTGCAAACCGTGATGCCGGAAAATACGTCTGAAACAGCGTTGAATCACCCGACCGGACCATGTCATGGTTCCCGACCGATATTCCGTACGGCACGTTGCCGTGCAGCCGGTTCATCATCTGCTGCGCGACCGACCACTGCTGATGGTTGTTGACGTCGACGATATCACCAACATGAGTTGCAAACACGATTCGCTGACGCTGTACATTGCTGGCAATCCAGTCGACGTACCCTCGGAAGACTTCGTTCGTGACGATCGTTTTCCCTGGTGTGTCGGAACCCTGTTTGGCGTCGCGATAGTGCTGCGTGTCCGGAATGACGGCAACGGTGAATGTTCCTTCCGGGGCTGCCGGAAAATCAGCCGCGCTCATACCGTCCGCGCAGAAGAGAACACACAGAGAGGCGAATGTGCCCCAAAGTGGCACCTGGAAATCAAGAGACATGTGTTTCATTATTCATACGTCGTAAGCACTTTGCGTTCCGTGACTTTCCACCAGTCGGCCAGCTTTGCTGCCAGGTGAGCCACAACGTCCGGGTGATTGCCGGCGAGGTTTCTGGTTTCGGTCGGATCGGCGATCAGATCGAACAGTTGGGGACGACCGTCACCCCCGGAGTGAACGACTTTGTAACGATTCAGCTGGCCGTCATACGTAAGCAGCAGTTTCCATTTCCCCTCAATCACCCAGCGATACAGCAGTGATGCCTGAGGGTTGTCCACGTCTTCAATATCGTGAGCGAAACTTTCACCAAATAACGCGTCGCGGCCCAGTGGTTTTTCATTGTTGATCACCGGCAGCAGATCAATGCCGGGAAGTTGATCCGGAACTTCGGCACCTGCTGCTTTCAGCAATGTCGGCACCAGGTCAATACTGCTGACCACTTCGCCGCGTTCTGACGGTTTAATCGTTCCGGGCCAGCACACCATGATGGGAGTTCGCGTTCCTCCATCATTAGGAGACTGCTTGGATTTGGGAGCGAACGACGGTCGCCATCCTTCCGGCACCTGAACATCAGGAGTGCGTTGAATCCAGCCATTGTCGGTCACATACACAATCATGGTGTTGTCCGTCACACCGGCCGTATCCAGGTGATCCATCAGTTCGCCACAGGTTTCGTCGAACCAGTCGCACATGGCGTAATATTTGGCCAGAGAGACATGCCGACCGTCTTTGCTGTACTTCTTCAGCAGGCGTTTAGGGGGGTTGTGAGGCGTGTGGGGCAGAAACGGTGCGTACCACAGAAAGAAGGGCTTCTTCTGTTCGACTGCACTATCTACAAAATTCAGTACGGGAGCCATGCCCGTACGGCCGATTTTCAGGCCGTCGTCGCCGTGCCGACCTCCTTTCTCCGGGAACCCCCGGGTCATGCCGTGAGTGAATCCACCTCGCTTGAAACTGCCTTCCCACCACTTGCCGCTCTGGTGACTTAGATAGCCCCGGCGTGACAGTAATTCAGGAACGGTGTCGAAACGGTCGAGCTTTGCAATCAGACGAGCTCGCAGTTTCGCATATTCTTCGGGCGTGATTGACGGGTTGGGGGACGGGTCGTTGCCGGTGATGCCGTGTTGATGCGGGTACAGACCTGTGATCATTGTTGCCAGGGAAGGACGGCACAGCGCCACCGGCACGTAACCTCTGCGGAACACAGCGCTCCGGGCAGCAAGGCGGTCAAGGTGGGGCGTTTGGATGTCCGGATGTCCCATGAATCCATAGTCGGTCCATGTCTGATCGTCGCTGATGATCATGACGATGTTCGGAGGAGCATCAT
>Ga0315316_10000899_pt1 | contig 20199 bp, 18 predicted proteins | sample M160m3416metaG_FD_203702 | JGI IMG/M metagenome (GOLD analysis project Ga0315316, IMG submission 203702) | Ammonia-oxidizing marine archaeal communities from Monterey Bay, California, United States - M1 60m 3416 | ecosystem: Environmental > Aquatic > Marine > Intertidal zone | place: USA... | reverse complement strand
GACCGATACCCCATGGGAGTTTTTCTTCGCCCGTGTAGCTCCAGTCATCAGGAAATGTTGATTTCTGCCAGAGAAATCGTAACCAACCTTTGGTGCGCTCGTTATGTGTCGGGTAAAAGTTAGGCGTGTGAGGTTGAGTCAATAGACGTCGATCGTTACTTGAGCAAGCACCCACGATTGCTGCGCCGGATGCCATAGCAGAGTTTTTTAAAAACGAACGTCTTGAATTCTTATGCATCGTGCTCAAAGACTTTCCCCCCAACTAACCAGAATTGCAAAGTAACACTACTCGAAGATTTTAACCAGAATAAAGTCCCGAAAAAAATGTAGAATGTATGTGGATAAGTTCACGCCTCATCCCTCATTTATCTGCGAAGTTAACTAGAACACGAAATTTTATTGGAATAGTAGTCATAAAGTATGTCGAAGATTACATCAAAAAGTGAAGAAACCAAGTTGGAGCGCACCTTACGTGTGGCCGAGAGCAACAAAGAGGGGACATATGAGAAACGAACAGAGCATCTCAATTCAGATGGCACTGCCGTATTCATAAACCGATTGGTTCAGGAGGATTCGCCTTACCTGCTCCAGCATGCCCATAATCCAGTCAATTGGTTTCCTTGGGGTGAAGAGGCCTTTGAGGTTTCGCGTTCTTTGAATCGTCCTATTTTTTTATCGATAGGATACTCGACGTGTCATTGGTGTCACGTCATGGAAGTAGAAAGTTTTGATAATGTTGAAGTGGCAAAAGTGCTGAATGAGCATTTTGTAAGTATTAAAATGGACCGAGAGCAGTATCCAGATATTGATGAAATTTATATGACGGGATTACAGCTTATTTCGGGCCATGGCGGGTGGCCCATGTCTAACTTTTTGTTGGCTGATGGCAAGCCGTTTTTCGCGGCAACTTACTTTCCACCACCCAATTTCAGGCAACTGCTTTTGAATATTGTAGATGCTTGGAACGAAAAATACCCTGAGCTGGAAAATAGTGCGAATAAGATAAGTGACTCCATCAATAAGATGCTTGGTGGGGAACGAGAAGTGGTTAAACTAAATGAAAATTTGGCCAAAAATGTCTGTGAGGCATTGTCTCAGAGAGAAGATCGTAGTTTGGGCGGTTTGGCTGGCGCGCCTAAATTCCCGCAAGAACCATTAATCCTCTTTTTGTTAGAGCGGGCGGCGGTGACTCGGGAAGTTAGTACCCTTGGCTTCGTGACTCGAGCACTCGAGGGTATGGGGCGTGGAGGTATCTATGATCAGGTTGGAGGAGGGTTTCATCGGTACAGTGTTGATGAAGAGTGGTTGGTGCCGCACTTTGAAAAAATGCTCTATAACCAGTCGCAACTGGCTTTAATATATCTCCAAGCCTACAGATTTACTGGAGACGCATATTTCAAGCGGGTCTGCGATCAGACCTTAACGTATGTATTAAGAGATATGCAGCTGCCTGAGGGTGGATTCTATTCAGCAACTGATGCGGACAGCGAAGGGGCGGAAGGAATATTCTTCCTCTGGACAAAGGATGAAATCGAGAGCGCTCTAACAGAGATAGAGGCAAAGTTAATAATTGATGTCTATGGGATTACTGAAGTTGGAAATTTCGAAGGATCAAATATTCTAAATCTGTCTCGATCGTTCTCAGATGTTGAAAAAATGCATGGAGAAGACTTCGCGAAACGTTTAGATAAAGTCTTGTTAAAATTGTATAAAGTTCGGGAACAAAGAGAGCATCCTTTACGAGACGAAAAGCTTATTGTTGCGTGGGCGGCAGCGTTTGTTAACACCCTAGCTTTGGCCGGATCATATTTTAAAAATAAGGATTGGGTCGAGTCTGCAGAAAAAGCTATCCGGTTGATTGTCAAAAAATGTGTCGCAAAAGATTTTCGGTTAAGCCGGATCTACTTAAACGGTAATGTTTCAATAGAAGGTCAACTTGAAGATTATGTAAATTTGATCGAGGCGATGCTCAGCCTTTTTGATATTACGAGCAATCTAATTTTCTTAAATCAAGCGAATTCCTTAATGTTAAAATGCATCGATGAATTTTGGGACGAAGAGAGTGATAGATTCTACTTAAGCCCAGCCAATCAACTAGGGCCGCAGTTGACGAGGTCAAGTAGCGCAGCCGATGGTGCAGTATTGTCGCCGACAGCGACAGCCATAAATTGTTTGTACAAGTTGCACCAACGTAAGGCGCTGATTACTGAAAATACTTTAGTTGATTACAAAAAGCTGGCAGATCGAGGGCTAAGTTCGCTTGGCGGAGACGTTAATGAGAACCCAATGAGTCACACTAGTGTATTGCGCCGAGCAGAGCAAAATAAGCGGGGTAGTATTGAGTTATGCCAATACTCTAACGATGGTCTAGTAAAGGTAAGCGTGATAATGCAGAGTAACGAGGATCCTTCTGCTAAATCGCTATGTTTTAGAGTGGATCTAGCGCCGGATTGGCACGTTGTGGCCACAGACGCAACTTCTCAGAGTTATTCTCCATTCTTTGTGGCTGCGCATCCGAAAGAAGAGCATTGGAAGGTATTAGATATTTATTACCCAGACCCTTCTGGAACCGTGGCGCCAGAGGGAGGAACTAAAATTTTAATATATGAGAATGAGTTCAGAGCAAGTGTGAACCTGATCCGTACTCAAATACCAGAGGACGATTTTAGCTTCAGCGCTCTATTGGTGGTGACCTTGCAACTCTGCAACGACACCCATTGCCTATTGCCAACCACCATAAATTTTCGTGTATAGATTGTGTCTTGCTTCACTATCGATTATTCGGTGCTCGCGATTAACTCTTGAAAATATGTCGGCACTACTTCGGTCGCTAGCCCTACGATATTTGTGTCGAAGGATGCACCTGTTTTCTCAAGATTAAGCTGGACTGTATGCGCTTTATAAGTCTTTGCTAATTGATAGAACCCGGCGGCGGGGTAAACATTTCCCGAAGTGCCAATTGAAATAAAAATATTGCAGTTTTGCAGGGCAGAGTTTATCTGGTCCATGTACAAGGGCATCTCTCCGAACCAAACTACGTGAGGTCTAAGATTGCCCACCTCTCCGCAACATAAGCAACGGGTTTCACCGCTGAAATCGCCCTGGGCTTCGAACAGCTCCTTTGAGCTGATGCAGCGCATCTTTAAAAGTTCTCCGTGCATATGCAATATATTCTGGCTTCCGGCGACCTCGTGTAGATTATCGATATTCTGCGTCACCAAAAGGAATTGGCCCTTTGTTTCTTGTTCAAATTCGGCGAGTGCTATATGAGCTCGGTTAGGCCTTATTTCAGCTGACAATAATTGCTTTCTGCGCTGGTTATAAAATTCGTAGACCAATTCTGGGTTTTTTGAAAATCCTTCAGGAGTAGCTACCGCTTCAATGGAGTGATTCTCCCATAAGCCATCGCTGGCCCGGAAGGTTTTGATCCCAGATTCAGCTGAAATTCCAGCGCCCGTTAGTACGACTACTGACTTTGATCTTTCCATCGTCAGGATATTAACAAAACGAACTCGATTTGGTACATACATGAATACCAGTGATATTTACGATAAACTTTGTATTCGACGCGCTGTAAAAATACTTATTTATGGAGAAATAAAAGCAAATGGCTTCAATTAAGGTTGGGAATAATGCTCCTGTCTTCACTTTGCAAGATCAAAATGGTGAAAAAGTTGGCATAAAAGACTATCGGGGTAAGAAGAACGTTGTTATTTATTTTTATCCTAAGGCAATGACTCCTGGCTGTACAGTGCAGGCATGCGGATTGCGAGACTCGAGGCGGGAGTTAAATAACTTTGATGCCATTGCTTTAGGTATCAGCCCCGATCCTATTTCGCGACTAAAGAAATTTGAGGATAAAGAATCTTTGAATTTTATTTTATTGTCAGATGAAGACCATGCCGTTACAGATAAGTATGGTGTCTGGGATCTTAAAAAATTTATGGGAAGGGAGTTTATGGGAGTAATTCGCTCAACCTTCGTAGTGGACAAGAAGGGGAAAATCGCTCATATCATGCCAAAAGTAAAAACCAAAACTCATCATGATGACGTTTTAGCGATACTGCAAGCGCTTAATTAGAAGATGCGGTTAAATTATCAAAAGTATTCTGAATCGGGCAGTCCTCTGCTAATTTTACACGGGTTGTTTGGAAGCCTTGGCAATTGGGGCTGGCATAGTAAAGAGCTAGCCCAGCATTATTCCGTAATTGGTGTCGATCTTCGGAATCATGGAAATTCGCCTCATGATGCAGAGTTAAGCTATCCAGCGATGGCTTCCGATGTCTTGCAACTCATAGAGAATCTAGGCTTAGCGTCTGTAGCAATTATTGGGCATTCGATGGGTGGAAAGGTTGCGATGGAATTGGCGTTACAGCACCATGGAGTTGTAGATAGACTCATCGTAGTCGATATTGCCCCTGTTGCTTATCCTGACGCTACTGAGACTCATCACCGTGCTATTGCTGGAATGAAGGCTCTGAATTTGGTTGGACTGAAAACTCGTGACGAGGCAGAAAAATTCTTGGTGAATTATATAGAGGAAGAAGCGACTCGAAAGTTTATTCTTACAAACCTTGCTCGTGACGAGAGTGGCGGTTTTCGTTGGAGGCTTAATTTAGAGGCAGTTGAAAAAAATTATGGGAAGCTGAGGGTGAAGCCAACTGGGAAAAACCCATACCGGAAACCTACATTGTTTATCAAAGGCGCGTTATCTAGTTATATTAGCTCAGAGAACGAAGAAGAAATACTGGGATTATTCCCAGAGGCTAAACTAAAAACCATTATGCAGGCGGGCCATTGGCTGCATGTTGATAAGCCTAAGGTTTTTCAAAAAATCGCACTGAATTTTTTGGCCGATAAGGAATAAAAAGATGGCAATGTTGAGCGTCAATGTAAATAAAATTGCTTTGCTTAGGAACTCACGTGGTCGCGATTTCCCCAGCGTTGTTGAATACGTTCAAAAAATTATTTCACTAGGGGTCAAGGGGATCACGGTGCATCCACGCCCTGATGAAAGGCATATTACGAGACAAGATATTTTTGATATTAGTGAGTGTTTGACGTCTCACTCTGGAGTTGAATTTAACATTGAGGGCTACCCAAGCGATGAATTTTTAAAGCTAGTAATGGAAGTTTCCCCTGATCAATGCACACTGGTTCCTGATAACCCAGAACAGTTGACGTCGGATCACGGCTGGCAGGTTTCAGCGAACCACTCGATCTTGACAGAGGCAATAGCTTGTCTGAGAGAGTCAGGGGTTCGCAGCAGCGTTTTTCTTGATCCGCAGCCTTCTCTTCTAGAACAGGTGTCGGAGGTTGGCGCAGATAGGATAGAGCTGTATACGGAAGAATATGCATCAAAGTTTAATACTCCTGATGAGGCTAGTGTCTGGCAGAGTTATGCGGATACCGCTCGTGCAGCAGCAGAATTAAATATAGGCGTGAATGGAGGGCATGATCTTGATTTAAAAAATCTGGCGCGCTTTCTAGAAATACCTGAAGTTCTAGAGGTGTCTATTGGTCACGCGTTAATGGTTGAAGCTTTGGATCAAGGAATAATGTCAGTTATTGAACAGTATCTCAGAATAGTTAACCAGTAATTATCTAAAGTTGCTTTTAGAATCAACGGGGATTGAAGGGTTACCTCACTCTTAATCGGAGAGGTTCATTAGAGAGACTTTGGGGAATCTTCAAGCATTGGTAATAAATAGTTCCAGACATTTTCTAAAATAATAGGTTGTGCTTCAGGCTTCGGATGTATTCCATCATCCTGCATCAGTTCAGGATGCTGCGGGATGCCATCAATAAGAAATGGTATAAATGCTACCTTATCCTCTTCGGCTATTTGGTAGAAAAGTTCATAGAAAGGTGTGGCGTAACGAGGTCCATAATTAGGCGGTATTTGGATGCCCGATAGTAAGGTCTCCGCGCCACTTTCGTGAATAAGAGCTATCATCTTTTTGAGGTTGTTTTTTAATAAGTCTAATGGTATTCCGCGGAGGCCATCGTTTCCTCCCAATTCTAAAACAACAATGTCTGGGTTGTAGCTACGCAGCATTGAGGGTAGACGTTCCAAACCACCTGTTGACGTTTCTCCACTTACACTCCCATTTATTATCCGATACGGCCAATTTTCTTGTTGAATTTTTAGATCCAGGAGAGCTACCCAGCCGTCATTTTCTGCCATGCCATAAGCGGCGCTTAAGCTATCCCCATAGATCAAGAGAGAGCGCATATCATTTTCGGCGCCACTGGCGCCGAGAGAAAACGCAAAGATTAGAGTAACTAACTGCCCGAAAATCTTCGATTTCATTTCTTAAATACTCTAGGTGGGTTCTTTTATCTAAATCATCAAAGCACAGGGAATGTACTGTAATAGTTTAGGTGGGTAGAATCTAGCGTTCTGCTGCTAAAACACTTTGCTTAAATTCGACTATAATGGGTTAAATTACTGAAACAGTGCTGAGAAGATATGATTGAAACTAAAAATCTCGTGAAGTCTGTCGAAACTAGCGAAGGAATGCTAACTATTTTAGACGATATTAGTATTCGTTTTGAGGCTGGTGAAACCGTGGCTATTGTTGGCGCTTCGGGTTCGGGAAAATCGACTCTTCTGGGCCTGATGGCGGGGCTTGACGGGTCGTCCTCAGGAGAAATTATTCTCGATGGTCATGAGTTGTCCTCTCTTGATGAAGAGCAGCGAGCGGTACTGCGTGGACAATTGGTAGGATTTGTCTTTCAGTCGTTTCAGCTGCTGCCAAGCCTTACCGCGCTGGAAAACGTTATGCTACCAATTGAACTGAAGGGTGATGCTGAAGCAAGAGCGAAAGCTATTCGACTGTTAGAAAGAGTTGAGTTGTCAGAAAGGTGGCATCATTATCCAAATCAGTTATCTGGAGGGGAGCAACAAAGGGTAGCTATCGCTAGAGCTTTTGCGACTGAGGCAAGAATCTTGTTTGCAGATGAGCCCACAGGAAACCTCGATACGGCAACAGGGGCCAAAATTGTGGATCTCATCTTTGAGCTAAATCAAGCTTTCTCTACCACGTTAATACTTGTTACTCATGATGATAGGTTAGCTTCTCGCTGCGATCGGCAAGTAAGGTTGATCGCGGGAAAAGTTTTTAAAGACGAGAAAGCTGGGGAAGAAGTAAGTGAATGATTTGAGAGAGGTGAACCTATCGGGAAATAAGCCGTTGAAAAATTTGTTTTCCTTATCATTGAGATTGCTTCGCCGAGACTGGCAAGGGGGAGAATTACGGTTGCTGTTTGCCGCGTTGGTCATGGCAGTCACTTCAATCACAGGGATAGCTCTGTTTACCGATCGTCTTGAAAAAGCACTTCTTTTAGAGTCTGCGAATATGCTTGCTGCCGATCGTATCGTGAGTGGAAGAGGGGACCTGCCGGAGGAGGTGCTCGCTGAGGGGCAGGCGAGGGGTCTTGAAACAGCAGAGATAGTTTCTTTTACTTCCATGGTTTTTTCAGATGATGGAAATATGCTGGTCGCCGCGAAAGCGGTTACGGACAGCTATCCACTGCGCGGCGATGTAATAATCTCGGAAGAGGCATTTGTCCGCGGTAGACCTATTCAGAATGGCCCTCCGCCAGGGGAAGTATGGCTAGAGTCTCGAGCCTTAGCAGCGCTGGACATTGAATTAGGTGATTCAGTCTATGTGGGAGAGGCAGAGTTTCGGGTCGGGCAAATTATCGTGACAGAGCCAGATCGGGGTGGCGGAAGCATGATGGACAATGCTGGTCCGAGGCTAATGCTTCATATGAGTGATTTGGCATCCACTAATGTTGTTCAACTCGGTAGTCGAGTAAGTAATCGGTATCTGTTTGCCTCTAATGATGTCTCCGAGTTAGATGCTTTTGAAGAATGGTTTCGCGCACGAGAGGAGTGGCGGGGACGCTATTACATTCGGGACATTCGAGATGAAAGCGAGGAGGTTCGTGAGGCGCTAGAAAGGGCAGAAAGTTTTTTACTGTTGAGTTCGCTCTTCGCTGTGCTCCTCGCGGGGGTCGCTATAGCGCTTACCGCTAAGCGCTATAGCGAAAGGCATTATGATTACGTTGCTATTCTAAAAACTTTCGGGTGCACCTCCGCGCAAATTTCTTTTATCTATTTAAGTATTCAGCTTGTACTCGCATGTGTGGCAATTGTCGTTGGCTGGATGCTGGGTTGGGTTATACACGAAGTTATTCTTGCCGTTTTAAGGTCTTTGCTTCTCGTAGATTTACCAGAGCCGGGCATACAGCCATTTGTTGTAGGCGGTTTAACGGCGGTCATCTGCTTACTATCTTTCGCTTTACCGCCATTACTGGCACTTCGAGAGACTCCGCCACTGAGAGTGCTTCGAAAGGATATGAGTCAACAAAAGATTAGCGATAAGGTGCCTTATGCCTTCGGTATAACTGGAGGCCTCTTTTTGGTGTTGTGGTATAGCAAAGATATAGTTCTTACCTCGGTTTTGGTCGCTGCCGTAACGGCTATTTCGGTATTTCTTTCTCTAATTTCTTATCTCTTTTTACGATCCTCTAATTCAACGGGAATGAAGGCGGGTAGTGCATGGCTGCTTGCGATGACCGCCACTCGGAGAAGGAGACGACAAAACGTCCTCCAGGTGATGGTTTTCTCTGTAACGATTATGTCTCTCTTGATACTCACTTTGCTTCGAACCGACTTGCTTGAAGAGTGGCAGGCCCAGCTTCCGGAGAATACGCCTAACCACTTCATGATGAATATCACCCAAAATCAGATTCCGGGAATTGAAAAATTCTTTGAGGAAAATGGGATTCAGGGTAATCAGTTCTATCCATTGGTCAGTGCTAGGGTGACTCGAGTAAATGGTGATGTGCCGGAACCTGGGGACGAGAGCGAAGTATCGGTCAGCAGAGCGACGCTGACGGAGAACTCCCAGAGGGAAGAAGTTTTGGACGACGTTAGCAGCGAAACTTCAAACCCCCAGACGGATGCTTTGCCTGTAAATGAAAATGAAGCTGCCATGGGAGGACGCCGTGTAAGAGGAAACCTCAGTCGAAGGCAGGTCACTTGGGCGGTTGATTTACCTAATGACAACCTGGTCACAGATGGAGATTGGTGGGGCGAAGATTCCCAGCCGGGCTATGTCTCTATTGAACAGGAGTATGCGGAGTGGCTCGATCTGGAGTTAGGAGATCGATTGGAGTTTGAAGTCAATCAGCAAATTGTTACCGCAGAAGTTTCCAATTTCCGTAGCGTTCGTTGGGACAATATGCAGCCCAATTTTTTCATTATTTTTTCCCCAGGAACTATCGACCATATAGGGGCTACATTCCTTTCGACGGCATTAATGGAAAGGCAACAAAAAATCTTACTTAATGATCTCATTCGAATGTTTCCGACTGTAGTCGTGATTGAAATTGATGCGCTTATCGAGCAAATTCAAACAATCATTGCGCAGGTCACCTCTGCGATTGAGCTAATTTCTGTACTGGTCCTATTAAGTGGCGGACTGGTCTTGCTTGCCTGTGTTAATGCGAGTTTGGATGAGCGATTTCACGAAAACGCAATTCTTAGGACCTTGGGTGCAGGCAAGAAGCTAATTTTAACTAGCTTGTTAATCGAGTTTGCGAGTATCGGTCTCGTCGCTGGTTTGATCGCTACTATCGGCGCTGAAGCTAGCGTTTATTATCTACAAGCGGAGGTTTTCGAGCAAGAGTTCTCCTTTCATACTTGGACATGGTTAGCTGGGCCGCTGTTTGGCATGGTAATAATCGCGGGTTTAGGCGTAAATTCAACGCGTAAGGTTGTAAATATCAGCCCACTTAATGTCCTGCGAAGACTAGTTTGATGGTTGTCTCGAATCAAACAAACTTTTTAATACTCGCTCTAATCTGCATCAAATAGTTGCCTCCAAAAAGAATCAAGTGGTTAAGCAGATGGTAGAGGTTATATAGCGGGGCACGGGAATACCAATCGTTACTTATAATTGAACATGATTCATAGCTTTCATAGAACTCTCGTTCAAAGCCTCCAAATAATTTGGTCATAGAAAGTTCTGCTTCTGGCCATCCCCAGTAGACCGCTGGGTCTATTAGCGCGGGATTTCCGTTGCTATCACAATGCAAATTACCTCGCCATAAATCCCCATGGATTAGCGCTGGTTCTTGCTCTGGAATCCAGCGCGATAGATTAGCAGCGATGTACTCTAGTTGTTTTAGATCTTGCTTTTCGAGAAGGTTGCTATCAAACGCTTTGGAGCAAAGATTAATAATTCGATAATTGCTAAAAAATTCAAAACCGCTTTCTGTTAACGTGTTTTTTTGCAGTGTGCTGCCGCAGTAATTATCTGTTAGAAATCCAAATTGCCTTACCGTTTTATTATGCAGATTCGCAAGGCCTTCCCCTAAGTCAGCCCAATAGGAGTCATTTGGTTCACAGGAGCCTAGATCCTCTAGCAAAATAAATTTCTGATCCGCGCAAATGACGGCTGGTGTTTTTATCGCTTGGCGCTCTGACAGTGCAGCTAAGCCTCTTGATTCTTCCTCGAACATGTTTACGGGGGCTTGTTGATTGATTTTCAAAAAAAGGGTCCTGCCTGAATCTAAAGTGAGACGACTAGCATGGCTAATACAACCCCCGGATAGAGGTTTATTCTCAATAATACAGCCGAATTCGTTGTCTCTTAACCAGTTCTCTAGCTTAACGTACATATTTTTCGTTTTTGATATTTTTGATAATGGCTTCTGTTTAAAGATACCTTATTTTAAGAAAGTGTAAGAAGAAGGGCCATAGGTTATAATTTTTCTTCGATTAAATGTAGATGGTTTCAGAAGGGTGCGGTATGCAGACTCAAAGACTAAAAAATTTTAGAGGTGTTCGCCCGGCCTTCACGTTATCTTGGTTTTTTTTCTGTGCGCTATCGTTTGATATTTCGGCTCAGTCTCTAAAGGAAGTGACTGAAGAGGAGTGTATCTATGGGGATTGTGATTTCGGTCGAGGGACTTTACAACTAAAAACCCCCTGGGGTCTTGGTGAGTATGTTGGGGATTTTAAAGACAGCGAATTTGATGGGTATGGTCGGCTAGAAATCCCTATTTCATTCACGTCGAAAGCTGTTTATGCGGGGGCTTGGGAAGGAGGAATTCGTGAAGGTCGGGGAACATATTGGAATGGGGACGGGAACTTATATATTGGAGAATGGGCTGATAATGAGCGACATGGCTTTGGTTCTTATTTCTTTAATATTCCAGTTTGGGAGGAAAACAAACATACGGAATTTTGGTTGAAGGAAAACTTTGAGAATTATACTGGTGATTTTGTTAGGGATCATTTTCAGGGTCTTGGTACTTATCGGTGGCCAGAGGGTCAAAAGTATGTTGGTGGTTTTTTTGCCAGTGACAAGCACGGTGAGGGCACTTTTTTCTACGTGACAGGAGCTTCCCGAAAGCAATATTGGAATTATGGTGATTTAATTCGTTAAGATATCTTTTGATTACGAAGCGTTGTCTTTTGTCACAAATCGTTAATTGTGAGCTCTCAAAGGCTGTCCATAGTCGTTTGTAATCTATCTTTTTTACAGTTGAATTGAGATCGTAATATGAATCTAGAATCTTTTAGAAGAGAATATTTGTCGGGAGGACTGGCAAGAGAAAACCTGAATGATGATCCGATAGTTCAATTTTCTATGTGGATGCAGCAGGCGGTGGATCTAGAAATTCAAGATCCGACGGCGATGACCGTTGCGACGGTTGCAGTTAACGGTCAGCCAAGTCAAAGAATTGTTTTGCTAAAAGAAATTGATCAAAATGGCTTTGTATTCTTCACTAATTATGAAAGTAGGAAGGCTAGTGAGCTGAATACTAATTCAAAAATCAGTTTATTGTTCCCCTGGAATATAATAGATCGTCAGGTAAAGGTTTGTGGTGAAGTTGAAAAAATTACAGTTAAACAAACATCGGAATATTTTTTTTCTAGACCGAAAGACAGTCAGTTGGCGGCTATAGCCTCTAAACAAAGCTCCGTTCTGACATCTCGAAGAGAGCTTGTTGAACGCTTCGAATCACTTCAGCAAGAATATGAAGACAGAAATATTGCTCCCCCAGACTACTGGGGAGGTTATCGAGTTATTCCTTCAGAGATAGAATTTTGGCAGGGACGCGCTAGCCGCTTGCACGATCGTTTTCGTTACTTACGTAACGAGGATGGCTGGGTGATCGATAGGTTAGCCCCTTAGCTTCTCTATTTTGGGTTCCATTTTTTAAGTTTCTTTGTCTCAAGAACTTTTTTTAAACGAGCGTACTGTGGTACTCCATGCTTATAATCTGGATAGTCCTCACCGTTAATTAGTGGCGCCAAGTAGCTTTTAGCTTTGTCAGTGATATGAAAGCCGTCCTTAGTAATGTAATCTCGAGGCATCATCTTTTCAACATTAGCAATATCTTCTAGCTTGGCCTCACCGATTTTCCAGCTATATTTTTTACCCGCGCCTCTTATGATAATCGGCATGACAGCGTTTTTCCCGGCTAGCGCGAATTCTACCGCAGCCCTACCGACAGAATAGGCTTGATCGACGTCTGTGCGTGAAGCTATATGCCTAGCGGAACGCTGCAGATAATCTGCAACCGCCCAATGGAATTTATATCCCAGTTCATCTTTTATCATATTGGCAACAAATGGTGCCACGCCACCTAATTGTGAGTGCCCAAACGCATCTTTATCCCCCGTCTCCGATAAAAAGCTACCGTCCTTGTTTTGGACTCCCTCGGAGACAACAATGGCACAATAACCAAAGTTATTTACGCATGATTTCACTTTGCGCAAGAATTTTTCACGATTGAAACTTATTTCTGGGAAAAGAATAATATGCGGAGCATCGCCTTCTTGTTCCGATGCTAGTCCGGCGGCGCCAGCGATCCATCCGGCGTGTCTTCCCATTACTTCCATTACGAAAACTTTTGTTGAACTTTCACACATTGAAGCAACGTCCAGCCCTGCCTCCTTTATTGAAACTGCGACATACTTTGCGACTGAGCCAAAACCCGGACAGTTATCGGTGATTGGTAGGTCATTGTCGACTGTTTTTGGTATGCCTATACATGTGACCGGGAAGCCTTGTTTTAGGCTGAACTGCGAGATCTTGTTTGCAGTATCTTGTGAGTCGCCACCCCCGTTATATAAAAAGAATCGAATATTGTGCGCGCGGAATACATCCATTAATCGCTCATATTCAAGCTTGTTGTCAGAGTAAGATTTTAATTTATAGCGGCAAGATCCGAACGCACCGGCTGGCGTTGTCCTTAGAGATGCAATTGTTTTCGATGTTTCTTTATTAGTGTTGATGAGATCTTCGTTGAGTGCTCCCAAAATACCGTTGACACCAGCGTATATCTTGCCGATTTTTCCTTTGTGTTTTCGTGCGGTCTCTATGACTCCGCAGGCACTGGCATTAATGACGGAGGTTACACCGCCTGACTGAGCATAAAAAAGGTTTGCTTTGTCCATGATTAATTATTAAGTGTTAATGATTAGAAGGCGACAGTTTACTTCTTGCTAGAGGCGCTTGCTAGTAGGGGGCCTTGATGCAACAATTGTCTTCTAATTATAGGGTACAAAATATGCAGTTAATTATCGGTATGTCTGGGGCCAGCGGTGTTATCTACGGAGTTAGGCTTTTAGAGGTATTGAAGGCCGAAGAACATATTGAAACTCACTTGGTTATGTCGGATTCCGCTAAGATGAATATTGGCCTTGAGACTGACTGGTCGGCTAATGATGTAAAGGCGCTAGCGGATCATGTACATTCCAATAAGGATATTGCTGCAAGCATAGCAAGCGGTTCGTTTCAAACAGCAGGCATGATTGTTGCTCCATGCGCCATCAAAACGTTGTCCGCGATAGCGAATTCTTATGCCGACTCACTGGTTACGAGAGCCGCCGACGTTATTTTAAAAGAGCGCAGACGTTTGGTATTGGTTCCCAGGGAGACACCCCTGCATACCGGGCACTGCGAACTTCTTTATAAAGTTAGTCAGCTTGGTGCGATTGTGGCTCCACCGATGCCCGCTCACTATATCAGACCTAAGACCATTGATGATTTGGTGAACCATCATATAGGTCGGATTTTGGATTTGTTTGAGATCGATTCAGGCCTTGTGAAGCGTTGGCAGGGTTCGCGTTTTGTAAGCCTTGCCAACTAGCGAAAGTCGGAGTTGGGTTTTAGGACCTCGGTAAATCGCGAAGTATTCTGGGTCCTATGGGCATTGGTTGTTTTCGCTTTTATCCTGGACGATAAGAAAATTTCTATCTCTACGAAATATGAGGAGTTTATTATGCATTGCACTGCTAGTTCAATTAAGAGGTCGATTTGTGGGTTTTTGAGCATCCTATTTTTGTTAGGCAGCACTGCTTATGGGCAGAAAGTTACCAATCCGACAAATGAGCACCCAAATCCTTATCGCACAATAAATGGATATTTCGGATTGCCCGACGATAGGCCTTGGGGAGCGAGCAGTGCCGTTGACATAGATGTCGATGGCGAGTCAATTTGGGTGGCTGAGCGCTGCGGTACGAACAGTTGCGCTACTTCAGAAGTTGATTCCATCATCAAATATGATGCTGATGGTAATATTATTACTTCATTTGGTGGAGGTATGATCATTTGGCCCCATGGTATTCATGTGGATCGACATGGGAATGTTTGGGTGACCGATGCGCGAGCTGCTACTGCTGATGAAATATCCCAGTATCCAGCGGCTGCTGGGAAAGGTCATGTCGTACATAAATTTAGTCCGGAAGGAGAATTGTTGCTGACATTGGGTTCGCCTGGAATCGCTGGGGATGGAACAGGACCCCTATTAAATTCACCTAACGATGTGGTTACCGGCCCTGACGGCAGCATTTATGTGGGAGACGGTCACGGGGGGCAAGGTGCAAATGCTGATCTTTCTACTGTCGCTCGGATTGCTAAGTTTGATCGTCACGGCCGATTTATCGAATCGTGGGGCTCTATTGGGACCGAGCCGGGTAAATTTAGAACCCCCCATAGTCTGGCATTTGACTCACAAGGGCGTTTATTTGTCGCTGATCGCGGTAATGTTCGAATTCAGATATTTGATCAAGACGGGACCTTCATTGATGAGTGGCATCAATTTGGGCGTTTGAGTGGAATTTATATCGACGCGAATGATGTTTTGTATGCTGCTGACTCTGAATCCAGCTCGACGTCAAATCCTGGGTGGAGGAGAGGGATAAGGGTTGGAAGCGCGATAACCGGGCATGTTTTTTCATTTATTCCTGATCCGGATCGTAACCCGGGAGGAACAAGCGCGGCGGAAGGAGTTGCCGCGGACAAGTACGGTAATATTTATGGGGCTGAAGTTGGGCCTAGACAGGTCGTAAAATACGTTAGAGAGGATTAACCTACAGCCTACTCAGCCATGGCTTTGTACCTATAGGATTACAAGCAAACTTATCTTAAAATTGTGGTGAACCATCAGGAAAGATCTCTATCTATTGGAGACTCTGTTTGTGAAGTTAATTAGAAATTCTTATCAGGAAAGCAAACATGAAAATATCTAAATTTTCTTCTACATTATTTTTATTTATGTGCGTTTCATCAGTTGCTCAGGAAAATGATCCGAATTGGAGCGCTATAGAGGATGAAACTCTTAAACATTTCCGTGCTCTTCTACAATTTGATACTAGTGATCCTCCTGGGAGAGAGTTGCCGGCTGCGGAATACCTAAAAGAAGTTTTAGATTCTGAAGGTATTTCCGTGGAGTTATTATTTAATGACCCAGAGCGGCCTAACGTTGTTGCCCGTCTAGAAGGTAACGGTAGTAAAGAACCGTTATTGATGATGGCGCATACAGATGTAGTTAATGTAGATCCAGAGAAGTGGTTGTTTCCGCCATTTAGCGCAACCGTGGACGGAGGTTATGTTTATGGGAGGGGGGCAGTGGATGATAAAGACAATCTCGCTGCGGCCCTCATGGTAATGCTAGAACTAAAGCGGCAGGACATTCCTCTTGATCGAGACGTCATTTTTCTTGCTGAATCAGGCGAAGAAGGGTCCGTAGAATTTGGCATTGATTTTATGGTGAAGAATCATTTGGACAAGATCTCTGCAGAGTTTTGCTTGGCAGAAGGGGGGTCTGTAGCAAGAGTGAATAGAGAGGTTCAGTATGCGGGAGTGCAGACCGTTGAAAAAATCCCCTATCGAGTCGACTTGGTAGCGAGGGGTGTAGCGGGCCATGGTTCTGTTCCTCTTCAAACGAACTCAGTCGTGCGCCTAGCAAAGGCGATCGCGTCGATAGCCGAGTGGCGCTCACCAGTTCGGTTAAACGAGACTACGGCTGCTTACTTTGGGCGATTGGCTTCTATTTCGCCATCGGACGACGCTGAGCGGTATTTGAATGTTTTGGATTCAGGTCGTGTTAATGATTCTGTTGAATATTTTCTAGCGAATGAGCCTCGACATGCGTCGATGCTGACAAGCTCACTTTCCCCAAATATTTTTGATGCAGGTTATCGGATTAATGTTATTCCTTCCGAGTCTCGAGCAAGTGTGGATTTTCGAGCACTACCAGATGAAAATATTAGCGAGTTTCTTAATGAGATTAGACGTGTTGTAAACGACGAAGCAGTAGAAGTTTCTCTTGGAAACCGTGATACGCGCCCTCCGGGTCAGGCAAGCTTAGATACAGAGGCTTTTCTGGCGATTGAGCGGGGAATAAATGATCATTATGGTGTAATTACATTACCTACCATGAGTACGGGCGCAACTGATATGGCATATCTGCGTAATCAAGGGATTCAATGTTACGGCATAGGCCCAGCTATAGATCGTGAAGATGCCGCGCTGGGATTTGGTGCGCATAGCGATCAGGAAAGGATTTTAATCAGTGAGCTGCATCGATTTGTGCGTTTTAACTGGGATGTGGTGCTCGATATCGCGGCTACTAAATAATGGTTTGGCTTTCAAGTCAACTGTGGTGAACTAACAGCAGATGAGATTTTTTCTAATTTTTTAAAAAGGCTCTCGTTGGCTTCGGTTCCCAATTTTGAAAACAAATAAGACACGTTATTTAATGCCTGTTCATTCGAGAATGGTTGTGCTTTCTCGTCTGTTAACCTTGTGCTGGCTTGGATAAATTCCTGTTGTATTTTTTCGGCCGCTAGTTCTTCAATTTTTATGCGTTCTCGCAGCGTGGTGCACTGAGCCTTGAGGTCATGATTTATAAGTTCTGCTTTTAATGAATTTCTTGAATTCCGCAGAGGTTGGACAATATTTCTTTTCCAATCTTTTGAGAATTCCAAAATTTGACGCCATTCAGACTCGGTTACGATATAGTCAAAATTAGCCAACCAATAACAAAATAATAAAAGGTTTACATCGAGATCAAATTCGGTTTGTATTTGTAGACAAATATTAGCTATGCCATTTCTGTCATATAATTGGTTAGAGAAATTCCAAAAACTTGTGGATTGTAATGTCATTATTAAAGAACTTTTTTGCTATGCTACTTCAAGTTAATAGGATAAACACGCTACGTCTAAAAGACTAGTGGAGAGTAACAGAAATAATGCATATTCATATTTTAGGTATCTGCGGGACGTTCATGGGCAGTTTAGCCGTGCTCGCTAAGCAGATGGGCTTGCGTGTTAGTGGCAGTGATGAAAACGTTTACCCACCAATGAGTACGCAGTTGCTTGACCAAGGAATAGGCTTAAGTGAAGGCTTTAAGCCGGAGCATCTGCGGCCTGCGCCAGATTTGGTCATAATCGGTAACGCTCTGTCTAGGGGTAACCCTGCCGTGGAATACGTTCTGAGGGAAGGGTTAAGCTATACCTCAGGTCCTCAGTGGTTAGCCCAATTTGTATTGCGCGATAGGTGGGTATTGGGAGTTGCCGGTACGCATGGTAAGACCACTACAAGTGCAATGCTTGCATGGATCCTGGAATACGCGGGGCTTAATCCAGGGTATTTGATTGGGGGTGTGACTAATAATTTGCCCCAGTCCGCAAACCTTGGCGAATCCGATTTTTTCGTTGTTGAAGCAGATGAATACGATAGCGCCTTTTTTGATAAGCGCTCAAAATTTATTCACTACCGCCCTCGTACTGCTATTATAAATAATCTAGAATTCGATCACGGAGATATTTTTGAAAATCTAGATGCAATCGAAAAACAGTTCCATCATTTAATCCGCACTGTTCCAGAAAACGGTTTGATCTTATTTCCACATAATGATTTAGTTATTAATAAGGTTTTGAATATGGGTTGCTGGACGCCCCAGCAACAATTTCAAATTGGTTTTTCAGATGATGATTTTAAGGAACTTTCCGGAAGTGCTGGCATATTTTGGAACGCTGAACTTGGAAATGAACATGGTGGTGAATTTCAGGTAGTGAAGTATGAAAAAAACCGACGTGGTGAAGAAATAGTTAATAAACACCAACTTCATTGGGCACTAACTGGACTTCATAATGTGAAAAATGCTCTCGCTGCGGTTGCAGCCGCGCATCATGTTGGCGTAGACGTGCCAATTGCAATCAACGCGTTGAAGGAATTTAGGGGCGTAAAACGGCGCATGGAGTTTCGGGGTGAGGCGCGAGGTGTAAAAATCTACGATGATTTTGCGCACCACCCCACGGCAATAAAATTAACCTTGGATGGAGTTGCATCTCAAATTAGTTCAAGTCGGAGCTCTGGGCGCCTTATAGCCGTGATAGAGCCTCGTTCAGCAACAATGAAGTCTGGCACTCATCAGAAAGTGCTTAACGATTCCTGTCAGTCGGCTGATATGGTGGTTTGGTATCGAACGCGCGGCACTGGATTGGATATAGAGTCCTTGGTTTCTAGCAGTAATGTCCCAGCATATTATTTTCACTCGGTAGAAGAGATCGTTTCCCACCTAAATGAGTCATGCATTACTGGGGATACTATAGTTATTATGAGCAACGGTGGATTTGGGGGCATACATGAGCAGGTACTAAAGGTCTTGCAGGAATAATTTTTGTCCTTAACCGAGAGTCTAATGCATTATTTTTTTCAGTATTTGTTGGGTGTATGAGCAAAAATCGAGAAATACCATTATTTCCTCTGAGCATAGTTATGTTTCCAGGAGGTCGATTTGATCTGCAGATTTTTGAGAGGCGGTACATCGACCTCATTAGGCAGTGTCTTCGTTCAGAAACAGGTTTTGGAATTTGTTTGTTAAAAAGCGGAGAGGAAACGGTCCAAAAAAATTCAGGACAATCTATCTATAGTACTGGCACCTACTCAAAAATTATTGATTGGAATCAATTGGAAAACGGTTTATTGGGAATTACTGTAGAGGGCCAGATAAAATTTTCTGTGTCTGATTATTGGAAGGGAGACGATGATATTCTTCACGCCAATGCTGAGTTTAGTGAAGTCGAATCTGCTGATAGTGAATCTATCCCTTTAGAAAATCAATTTGACGGTTTGTCCGTCTTACTCCGTAAGTTAGAAAATCACCCGATGGTAGAAAAGAAAAAGCTTGTTGTAGATTATGATAATCTCTGGGATCTAGGTTGGCGCCTCAGCGAGTTGATTCCAATAAAAGTAGAGGAAAGGCAAAAACTTCTGGAAATAGATGATCCCTGGGAGCGACTAAAGAGTATTGAGCGTCTGATCGCTGATCTTGCGAATAATATTTGAATTGAGGATCAAAAAATTGAATGTGGCCCAGATATCACCTCAAATTGGTTGAGCTGAGCAATTGGTAATTAAGAAAAAAAGGCAAAATAAAGCCGTGAATAGAACTGGAGCTTTACTATTAATATTAACTTGGTTATTTGCCTCGATTAGCCAGGGCATAATAATTCGTCATGATGTCGCTCCTGGTGAATACGTTTTGAGCCCTGAGGACTTCCCGCAAGTGTTTTATTTGGAAAGGCAAGGCCGTAGCCGCGTATGTGCAGCCACGCTAGTTGATTCTTATTGGGCGCTTACTGCTGCGCATTGCGTCGATGAAACAAGTCTTGCGGAAACAATTGCAAACGGTCAAGAGTTTATGGTCGAAATTTCCAATCGTCGTCATGAAATTGATCAGGTTGTAACACATCCGGATTACCTTTCCGAAATTCGACCAGAAGTTGACCTTGCTCTTCTTAGATTTAAGGAAAGCATTACTATACCTCAGCCGATTCCAATTAGTGAATTGACCAATGAGCTTGGCGGTATTATT
>Ga0315316_10000894_pt1 | contig 20278 bp, 16 predicted proteins | sample M160m3416metaG_FD_203702 | JGI IMG/M metagenome (GOLD analysis project Ga0315316, IMG submission 203702) | Ammonia-oxidizing marine archaeal communities from Monterey Bay, California, United States - M1 60m 3416 | ecosystem: Environmental > Aquatic > Marine > Intertidal zone | place: USA... | reverse complement strand
AATATCAATATCTTGACCTGCGGATCCACTAGATATTATATCAATACCACCAGCAGTTGTTTTTATTGTAACCGCATCAGATGTATTTTCTGTAGATTTAATATTAACAGCTGTTACGGATTCTATATCAATATCATGATTAGTACTGGTACCAAGTGATTTAATATCAATACCTCCATTTTGTGCTTCAAAAGTAATAGAATTTGCTTCAAATTGTGTAGCTTTTAAACTAATAACTTGTGTTTCAAAATTTAAAGTTTCAGAAAACCATGTAACATAAGATTGTGTTCCACCAACAATAATACTTCTTTGTCCGGTTGTTCCAATATTGATGTTAGCATTACTTGTATCAGTACCAATATTAATTATTCCATTTGTTGAATTAATATCAATGTCATCATATGCTGTTAAATCTAGACCACCTGTAGTAGATTGAAGTGTAATCGCATCTTTAACTCCTTCAGTTGAAATAAGATTAATAGATGACCCAGTAGCAGTAATATCAATATCTTCACCAGCAGTTCCAACAGCATCAATATCAATACCACCAGCAGATGATTTAAGTGTAATAGCATCAGCAATATTTTCATGAGCAGTTAAATTAATAGAAGTTGTAGAAACAATATCAATATCATCACCAGCAGTATCTCCTGAAGAAGTCATATTAATACCTCCATTTAATGCTGTTAATGTAATTGCGTCTGGAATATCTTCTGTAGATTTTAAATTAATAGATGAACCAGTAGCAGTAATATCAATATCTTCACCAGCAGTTCCAACAGCATCAATATCAATTCCACCAGCAGTTGCTTTGATAGTAATAGCATCAGCAGTATTTTCTGTAGATGTTAAATTAATAGATGAATTAGTAGCAGTAATATTAATATCATCACCGGGTGTTCCACTAACATCTCCTGTTTTTATATCTACACCACCTTTAGGGGCTGTTAAAACAACAGCACCAGTTCCTTCTTTACTTGAAGCAAATCTAGCAATACCACCATCAGAAGCGACAGTAATATCACTTTGAACTATTAAATTCATAGATTGTGATTTTAATGCGACACTAGAAGAATAACTACCAAGTGTAATAACTCTAACACCAGAAACACCAATATTAATATTACAATTTGAATTATCACAACCAATATTAATAAGACCATCACTTGTATCAAGATCAATATTTTTCTTAGTTTGAATATCTAAACCACCATTTGTTGCTTTTAATACAATAGCATCTTCAATATTTTCAGTAGATGTTAAATTAATAGATGAACCATTCGCAGTAATATCAATATCTTCACCAGCAGTTCCAGTTGCAGTAAAATCCATACCACCAGCAGTTGTTGTTAGTGTAATCGCATCAGGTACATTTTCAGTAGAAGTGAGATTAATAGAACAGCCATTAGAAGTAATATCAATATCTTGTCCAACATCAGAACCATTAGCAGTAATATCGATACCACCACTGGTTGTTGTAAGTGTAATAGCATCAGCAACATCTTCATCAGCACTAATATTAACAGAATTATAAGCCCTAATATCAATATCATCATTGTCGGCAGCACTAGTAGAAACTATATCAATACCACCGTGAGTTGCTGTTAAAACAATTGCGTCCGGTGTATTTTCATTAGCAGTAAGATTAATTGAAGTAGCAGATATCAAATCGATGTCATCATTAGCAGTATTACCAGAAGAAACTATATCTATTCCCCCATTATTAGATTTTAGAATAATAGCATTTGGGATATCTTCATTTGCGATAAGATTAATAGAAGTAGTTGATGTAATATCTATATCATCTCCTAAATTCGTTCCAGTAGATAGAATATTAATACCTCCATTTGTAGCAGTAATATCAATTGCATTACTCACAGTTTCTTTAGCAGTAATATTAATTGAGGATTCTGCTATAATATTAATATCATCAGCGGCAGTAGTTCCTAATGCTTTAATATCAATACCACGAGCACTTTGTAAAAGAAAATCTCTATTACTTTTTTCTTGTTTAATTCCATAACAATAAATTTCATTGAGTTCCATATCACCATATATATAATTTCCATAACTATCAGTATTTAATCCAACAATATGTCCCGTAATATTATTAACTTCGGGAGCATAAATTAAACGATTATCTGATTCTCTATACCCAATAAATCCATCTTTTGCGACAGAACTTTCTTTATGTTTAAAATTTATTCCTCTATCCATTCCATCATTTTCTACACCAGTTACACCACCAATAACGAATATTGGGTCAGATAATGCGAATGTTTGTGTATCAAATATTTTCATAGTTGTATTATCCATTCTTAAATCAATATTTTGAAAAATCCATCTATCATTAGCAGCATCAAAATGAACCTTTTTATCAACAGTTGTTCCTGTCCAAGTCCATGTTAAACCAGTAGAATCAAATGTACGAACACCAATCGCATCTGCTGGATTAGAAACTGTATCAGAACCAGCGGGTTTTTGTCCTATTTTATAACTAACACCTTGTGTTTCCCATATATCTTCAGTAGATCTCCATTTAATAAAACTTCTAGCATCAGCACCATACCATAAACAATTATTTCCAACATCTAAAGTGAAACCAGACATTTTGGTGACATTTAACAAATATGTATCAACTTGATTACCAAGAAATAATTTATTTTTAATCTTTTTAATTGTTCCCGTTTCAGTGACATCAATATTTTTAAACTTACCTGTTGAAACGACCGCTGTATCTCCTGAACCACTTCCTTTACTTCCAGAACTAGGTCCACCTCCCATAAGTGGCGGTGGTTCGCAATAAATAATACATTTATCGTCAGCCATGTTAAATATACATTATAATTATATTAAATTTTTACAAAATTCAATATAATAATAATTATTGGGACTGGAAAGTAAATTATTTTATAATTAAATCGAATAAATTATTCGATATAAGTTTGTTTAAAATCATCTATTATCATAATAGGGATATTATTCTTTCTAGCTTTTTTTACCTTACTACTATTAGAATTAATATCACCAACAATAACAACAGTTACTAATTTAGTAACAGAATTAGAAACTTTACCTCCATTATCAATGATATATGTTTCAAGTTCTTTATCTCTAACACCAGTAAAAACAACATTTATATTTGTTAAATTTCCTTCATTTGATTCTTCTCGTTTTCTTTTGTTATTATGTAGTTTAATCTTAATTTTAGGATGTTCTTTAATAAAATGTTTAAAGGTTGGTAAATTAATAACAAATTTATTTGCGGTCTTTGGGGCAAATCCATTAATACCAACAATTAAATTAACTAATACATCATTATCTTCTTCAAGAGTAAGAATATCAGGAAATTCAGCAAGAATCATATTAAATTTTTTTTCACCTAAACCAACTCCAAAAACATTACTAGCATCCATAACTCTACCTAATGGAACATTAATGATTGAATTTTGAATACTATTATATAATTTAGTTGCTTGTTTATTTTTAATCCCATCAAATTGAAGTAAAACATCTACAGTAGCATTTAAAAAATCATTTATATTTTCAAATCCATTTTCAACCATTCGTTTAATTAATCCTTTACCTAAAAATTTAGTTTCCATTTTTTTAAAAAAGTGAATTATTCTTCTAATTAAAACATCATTATTTTGATTAATATCATCAAGTAAAATTTCTACTTTAGTCTTATTCCAATGATAATTTACATTTGGAAATTTAGGTTCTGTAGCAGGTTTAATTGTTTCAAGAATTTTAGGAATAACTCCTCCACCTAATGTTAATTTAATTAAAGCACCTGGGCCAAGCATATAATCTTTCACAAATTTAGCATTATGTCCTGTAAGATAATTAATTGTAATACCCCCAATAATAACTGGTTCAATTAAAACTCTTGGAGTTAATTTACCATGTTTAGAAGCATTCCATTCAATATCAAGAATTTTAGATTCAACAATTTGATCTGATAAAATCATTTTAAAAGCAAAACCATATTTTGGATTACCACTAGTAATTCTTCGTTGTTTTTTATCTTGTTCAATGATAATCCCATCAATTTCATATGGTGATTCTGTTCTACGATTCATTAATATTTCACTTAATTTATCATTTGATATTGTATCAAAATTTTTATTAAAAACAGATGTAAATCCAAAATTTTTAACAAATTTTAGACCATCACTTTTTTTTAATCTTGGTTCAAGTAAATCAAATACAATGAAATCAGTATCTCGAAGAATATCTATATTAATACTTTTTTTAGAATTAACTACACCATTTGTTAATGAACGGGAATTTTTCATATCATATTTAGAAAATTTTTCTTTAGACATAATTATTTCTCCTCTTAAACAAATTTCTTTTTTAGGTAATTTTTTCTTTATTTCTGGAAATAAATATGGAATTAAATGTGAAATATCTCTTCCTACTTTTCCATTACCTCTTGTATATAATCTAGTTTTCCATCCTTTTTTATCTTTAAAATAATGAAACATTCCAGATGTTCCGTCCAATTTATCGCTAATATTAAATGGTCCATCATACTTTTTAAGATAATTTGTTAAAGCGGATGTATCTGGTTTAATTTTATCCATACTTCCCATCCAAAAAGGCAAATCAACTTTATCACTTGATGATACAGGAGCACCAACTTGTTTAAGTATATCATTAGTAGGATCCCGTTTCATAAGAAGTTCTTTTAATATATCATAAATTTCATCACTAAATACTTCAGTTGAATTATGATATTTATCATTTGCGTATTCAACTACTTTTGCTAATTTTTCAATAGAAAGTTCATTACCATATGTATATGGGTCTTTAATCAAGTTTAAAACAGTTTTTTTCATATCTGTATTATCATTCATTACGATATTATAGTTAATATATAATATAATAATCAATTTTATTTTTCTAACTTAAGCCGAAACACCTCCACAATCACCAAATAATTTACCTAAACATTCTTGTCCAAATTCACCATTTTTGATACAATTATCTCTTGCTACTCCAGCAATTCTACCTTTAGTACATTTTTCTTTATTACATACTTCTGCGAGATGTTTAAGATTTGCTTTATCAAAACATTTAGCTTTACAATATTTTTGATGATTTTGTTCAGCTAATTTAAGGAAAATTTTTTTTATTCTTTTATCTTTAATACAACCTTGTGTACAAAATATATCACGGTCCCACGATTCTTTTTGTTCTTGTTGTGCTTTTTCTTCTAATTCTTTTAATGCTGCATCAGTATATTGTTCAATTTTTTTATCAAAAACTAAATAACAGAAAAAAAGACAAATAACAAGTCCTAATACTAATTCTTGATTTTCAATTATAAATTTCTTTATATACTCAATATATTCAATCATTATAATATAAATTATGTTAAGATATTTCTTTCATTTTCATAATATAATTTATGAATATTTAAAGGAAGTTCTTTTGGTCTTCCAATACGTAAAGCTCTTCCAATAACTTGTTTTTCAAGATCTTCTCGTAATTTATGATATAATATAACATCAGTAGCAGTAGGTAAATCAATTCCAGCACCATTATGCTGAGAATTTAATAAAATTACATCAACTTTACCTTTTTCAAAATCACGTAAAGTTTTAGAAACGGTATTAGCATTACCTTTTAATCTTTTACATCTTTTCTTTACTTGTCTATCAGATTCTAGTAATCGTTCAAATGAAGCAAATGATTCATAATGATTAGAGAAAATTATAAATTTACCATTAGGATTATTTCTAATAATTTTTAGAATTGTTTCATCCTTTCCCATTGGTTGTTCAATTTCTTCTTTTTCTTTTTCTTCTTCTTTAGTTTCTTCTTTAATCATAATTTTAGTCATTCGTCGTAAATCAATTGGTGTTTTACATAAAGGACAAGGAGCATTCCCTCTGTGATAAGATCTATTTCTCACTTGTATCCATTGTAATACACAATTACTACAAAAAACGTGTGTACAAGATAAACATACAGGATCAGTATATTCACAACAACAGATTCCGCATTCTTCATTATCAAGATTACTAACTCTTTCAGAAATACTTACTAATTGAGATTTTAATCTTTTAATATTAGCATCAATATTTTTCAATCTCTCTGTTTTTTCTCTCTCATTCATAAATGAGTTATTAGCATAATATTGTCGTTGATATGCTTCTCTATCTAATTTTCGTCTAATATTTGTAGTTAATACATCAATAATTTCTTCACCTGTTCCACTACGACCTCCAAGTTCTCTAATAGCACCAGAAAAATTATTTGCGTTAATCATTTCTAAAACAGAACCTGAAATAAAATTAGAGATTCTAGAAATATAAGATATTGGTGCAATACAATTATAAATTTTTTCAGTTTTATTAACATCTCTAAATAATTCAGTATAATATTCATCATTTCTTTCGATTACGAATTTTTCCATAAGAGAAATTGCATAATTTTTAAAAATATTTTTAATAAGACCATTATTTCTTGGAACTCTCAAAGATTCCCAAGTTGCTGTTATAAACCAAGCAAATCTATATCTTACAGATCTCATATCAGGACATCTAATACTATCGGCTTCATCAATAATAACTCTATGCCAATATATTTTTTCACTGACCATACAATAATCATCACAAAATTTACAATAAAAAGATGATGAAACTAGAAGAACTTGTGTATTATCTTTTTCAAGTAAATCATATAATCGTTTAGCATTTTCTGGTATATCAGGACTAATTTCAGGATTAAGTAATTCATACATTTCTTTTCGTGTTTCAATAAATTTAGCTCTTAAAGTTGTTTGTTTTTGAATAGTTTGTTTCCATTGTCTAAAAACACCACCTTGTGGTACAACAATCAAATTACAATTAAGATATCTAATTCTTGCTTCATGTTTAATTGTTAAACTACTATCTGAATAAACATATTTTTTATAATTTTTTGTATAATATTCATTTAATTGGTCACGAGAAAACACATTTTTCATTTCATATTCATCTGTTTCTGTGTTATAAACTTCTTTTTGTTTATCATAACTGATTTTATCTCTAGCAATTAATGCTAAAGTAATTAATGTTTTTCCACTACCAGGATCATTTCCTAAAATACTAAAATTTGTATTTATTGTATATCGACCATTATTTCGCATAGGTAAATTATATGCATTATTTACCGTATCATGATTATAAACAATTTTTCTTTTATTTTCACGTTCTTCCATATCTTGAATAGATAAGAGTTGGTGATTAAATAATTTTACAGTAATTTGTTCGCAAGTCATAATTATGTATTTTAATTTTAAAATATAATAGTTAGTTAAATAAAACATAAAAATTTCTATTTTATTTTTAATTAATCCTAAATTATTCGTTTATCTATTAATATTAATCTACATTCAATTAAATGAAAAACAAAATTGAAAATGGAATTATTTTAAATTAAAGATAAAAAACATAATTAATTTAAAACAATAATCTCAAAAATGACTACTGAACAAACTACCGAACAAACTACTCAACAAACCACTGAACAAACCGCCGCTGAAACTTTCACTGGGCGTGTCAAATGGTTTAATAATCCTCGTGGATATGGATTTCTCACTTATAGAGATAGTGAAGGAACTGATAAAGATGTATTCGTCCATTATTCTGCTATTAATTGTCAAAGTGATAATAGTTTTAGAACTCTTACTCAAGGTGAATATATTAGTTTTACTCTTGCTGATTCTAATAAAGCAGGAAAACTTCAAGCAGCGAATGTTACTGGTGTAAATGGAGGACCACTCTTATCCGAACAACGTTCTCAAAACCGTCAAAATGATGGTCGCCGTCAAGGTGGTCGTCCAGGTGGTCGCGGAGGATACCGTGGAAATCGTGATGGTCGTGATAGACGCGATATGCGTGATGGTCGTGATGGTCGTGATATGCGCGGTTCCCGACAAGAACAATCTGCTCCAGTTTCTTCTAATCAAGGACAATCCGAACAACCAACCCAAGAGTAAATTAATCCATATCTCTACTGAGTAATTTTTTTGCTCTATTTAATTTAGTTCTAAATTTATCTAATTTAGCCCTTTGCTCACCAATTTCTCCAGGTTCTTCTAAAATAGTTGCAATAAATATTTCATCTTTTGAAGTGATTTCAAATAAATTAGTATAAATTTTTTTCTCTATATTAGATACTAAATGATACATTGTCATTTTTGGTATTTGATCACAGAATGTAAATTTAACTGTGTTGAAATATTGATTAATCAAACTTCTAATGATATTAATATCATTAGGATTTTTATATTCTTTAAACATTTTTTTTAAATTTTCTAAGAAAACTTTATTTTCTGTCCAAATGTAGTTTTCTTCGATATTGATTAAATTAAGAACATTATTTTTTAATGTTTCTTGTTGTCTATTTACCATTGTTTCAATTTTACCTTCTAGAATTTCTACTAATTTAGGAAATCTACTGAATTCTTTATCAGCCAATATCTTCGATGTTAATTCAATTAATAAAAATGATACATCAGTAATTAATCTAAAACATGGTTCTTTAAGTAATTGAATATATTTATATTCTCTAATACCTTTTTCTAAAATTTCTATAGAAAAGATACTAAAATCCATATGATTACCACTACAATTTTTTACTAATTTATGTAGTTCTTCATCTGTATTACGTTTTTCTAAATCTTCATTTAATTCTTTTCTAAATTGAATAAATCGATCCTTAACCCTTAAACCATAATTTAATCCACATTTCTCTTCAAGTGCTTTAACGTAATTCATACAAAAATTTGAAATAATATTACTGATTAGAGATACTTTTCCTTTAGTATCAGATGGAATTGGGGAACCTAATTTAATTAATTCTTTTTCAACATCATATTTCTTTTTATTTATTTCATCTACTATACCTGGAAGATTTTTCTTTATATGTTCTGATAAAATATTACTTAAGGATATTCCTAAATTCTTTACACCAAGTCTATGTTTTTCATCTATATATTTATAAATTTGATGTTTACCAAAATATTCTTGTTCTTTTGCTAAACCCTCTATTGGTGTTAAAGAGGCTGTTTCTGTTTTATTTCTATTACGAATAGCATAATAACCATATTTTAATTTTAATTCATTCGAAATATCACCTCTTAAATATGAAGATATATCTGTATCCGTATTCATTAAATCGACTTTAGTTAAAATGCCACAAGTTCTACTACCTGTACTATCATACATTTTAACTAATTCTAATCCCATATCTGCTTCTAAATCGGTTCTTGCTTGCATTACTGTTAAAATTATTGATTTGGGATCTCTTACATAATTTGCTATCATTTCTCTTATTTGATTTGGCATATCCTTCGATTGACCTTTATCAGATAAACCAATCATTGTAATACCTGGTAAATCTACTAAACATAAATCTGAAACATTTGGAGAATAAATTTTTAAATGTATTGGTTGATAAGATATTCCTTTTTGATTTCCTGCTAATTTATTTGTTAATTCTTCTATTTCATTATGAATTTGACTTTGTTGGTCACGATTAATTTTATCACTCTCCATATCAAAAGATTTCGATACAGTCCAACGACCATTTATGTAATCTCCAAATTCAGCTTTGCAAAACGATATACTATAATTTAAATGAACCATTAATGGAGTTCGGGTTACCATATTACTACCAGTTGGTAAAATATCATAACCGATTAAGGCATTTAATAAACTCGATTTACCTGATGATTGAGAGCCTACTACGACAATATTTGGAACACTAATAGTAAATTTATCAGTATTCTTTTCTGTAAAAATAGTTGATAATTGATTTCCTAGTTTTAAAACTTTTTGGTTACCAATATTTTGTAAAAATGGATTTTCTTCATTATTCAACCAATTCCAACCTTTGACAGTTGTTGCGATTTGATTTAATACAGTTGTCATTTGAGGAAGTATGTTTGTGAATATAATATAATTAGATTTAATTTTATTACAATATAACCTAATAAAATTTAATCTTTAGTCGTTTCAATAATAGCGTTTAGAATATTGATATTTTTTAAAATATAGTTTATATAAAACATGAAAATGTTAAACAAATTTCTATCAAAGCCTATATTTAGACACGCAATTACTATTGTTATCGCAGGGGCTGTATGTTATTTCGCTTATAGAGAATATTCTAAAATGATCCAGAGATTAGAAATTATAGCAAATGAATTATACAAGGCTAAACAAGAAATAATTTCTTTAAAAAAACAACAAAATTATAAAAAACAAACCAAAAATATCCGGAATCCATATAAAACAAAAAATACAAAAAAAAAACAATTATTATCTAAAAAAAATATACCTACCCCACCTAAAGTTAATCCTATCAAAGTAAATAAACAAAGTTCTATGGAAAGAATTTCCAAACATTTACCTACTAAGTCACAACAATTACAAACTATTATTGAAAATGCACATCAAGAATTTACTCTTACTGAAGATGCTAAAATAATTGATGTTAATACTATAGATGATAATGAAGAAAAAGAAGTTATTACATATGATTCTGATTCTGATCTAATTACCGAGTCTGAAACCGATTTAATTGATTCTGATATAGATGATGATTTATTAAGTGCTAATTCTGATATTATTGATTCTATAGGAAATGAACTTCAAGAAGAATTAAATGCTGAAATCGGAGACCTTGATCTTGAAGCAGAATTAAATACTGAAATCGGACACTATTCTATTATAGAAAATGAACAACAATCTCTTAAAGAAGAAATTGAAAAATTAGCTGAAGTTGTAGAAAATGAAGTCATCGAACAAGATATTACTATAAAACAAGAAATACCAAATACTATTATTAATGATGAATCCGAACCACAATCCTCTAATGATGAACAATCAGTTCAAAATGAACAAACAGTTAAAGAGCAACAAACAGTTAAAGAGCAACAAACAGTTAAAGTCTTTGGTATTGATACCAATACTATTAAAGAACCAAAATCTACACCTAAACAAACTCCTAAAAAAAGAAAAGGGAGAAAAGGACTAGTTACATCTTGGACCGCATTTATGAAAGATGAAGAAATTGAAAAAAAAATACTTCTTGATTTCCCTGACGCCGATTTTGGACAAGTATCTAAAATTAAAGGACAAATCTGGAGAACATATACTAATGAACAAAAAAATGTATATAAACAAAGAGCTAAAGAATTAACTAATTTAAAAAGACAACAACTATCATAAAATTTATTTTCCTTATATATTATAACGATTAACTATGATACCTAGTAATCAACCTAGTTCTCGTTTTGATGATCAAGTTTCATTCTCTGATAATTTTGAAATAATTGATGAAGATATTAAAAATGAAACAAACGAAAATAAACCTGATACTATAAATGTGTTTGATTCTTTAATGAAAAAATTTAATATTTGTCATGATAAAATATTTGCTAATTTTAAAATTACCAATAAAGTTAAAAAATTTGAAAAAAACTCAAATATATTTAATCATAAAAATAATACTGATTTTAAAAATATATATTATCCCGATGATGAAGCACCTGACCAAGACCAAACACTAATACCTATTGATGATACAATCAAGGATGAGATGTCTAATATTGAAAATATCCCTGAAGCATATAAATACTTTTATAAAAATATGTCACCATCTGAATATAATCATATTAAAAAAATAGAACAAAAATTAAATATTAATTTTATTCATATTGAAACATCTATTAACAAAATAAAAGAACGTATAACTCGTAAATGGGATATATTGTTAAAACTTGAAAAAAAAATTAAAAAAGATTGTCAATTATATGATAAAAATTTTAAAATGATCCAAGATATGAAAGATACTATTGGCGAAAATTATACTACTTTAAATGAAAGTTTAAGTAAATATATTGATGACCTAATTGAAAAAAATAACATGATTGAAGATATTAAAAAATATAAATTATTAATTATGGAATGTAATTTCTTAAAAAATTGCGTATCAAAATATCATAGTGTTCAAATTATGAAAAAAAATTCACCAATATGTAAAATATGTTTTACAAACATATCTGATCTAGCAATAATTCCATGTGGTCATTTAATATGTAATAAATGCCTTATATTACATAAAGCACAATCTTCTTCATTATCATTTTCTACTGCAACTACTCAAGTTGATATTCCTACTAGTTATTCTATTACTCTATTTAATACTGATGGAACTGGTTCTACATTTAATTTAAATGGTCCTTCTAATTCTAATACTTCTAATAATTCTACTCAATCTCAAAATAATAATAACTCTCAATTATCATCTACTAGTTTATTTTCATTTAATCCTCTTACTACTACTAATCAAAATACTACCAACTCTACTTCCACTTCCACTTCTACTTCTACTTCCACTTCTACTAATACAACTACTCCTTCTAATTCTGTTAATCCTGATATATCATCTACTAGAACAAGTATTGGAACAAATACACTTCCTTATAGAAGAACTAGTATTTTTGGTGATGATGCAGATAGTAGAAGAGTTCAAAGAAGAACTGAAAATAATAGACGAGCACGAAGAAGAATTGATCCATTAGATAGAAGAATACAGCAAAGAAGAATAGCACCATCTCTTAGAAAAACAAAATGTCCATTTTGTAGAAATGAATTTGATAATACCTGTAAATTATTTTTTTAAATATACCAAATATAAATAAAAAATTGAAATAATATATTAAATAATATAATGAATTGCTGTGTATGTTACACTAAAAAATATACAACTAAAACAAGTTGTAAACATATAATTTGTATTCAATGTTTGATGAATCTTAAAAAATTTGTCTGTCCTATGTGTAGAAAAGACCTATTTAAGGAATTACCTCCAAATTTACAATCTTATTTAAAATCAAAAAATTGTCAAAGAATTATAAATAAACCATTATATATGAGAATGGAAGACCCTGAAGAATTTCCACCACTACCAACAACATTTAGAAGATAATTAGTTTTTATTCTATTTAGATTATTAAAATAAAAATTAATTTAATTATATTCATTCAATTTCAATCTTCTTCATCATACTCAAATTCTTCTTCTTCTTCTTTTACATTTTCTGCCCATTTATTTGTTTTATTAATCGGTTCTGCTGGTTTTCTATCCTCTTTTGTTAAAGGACTTTTTACTTTTACTAATCTTTGTTCATTTTTATGATCATATTGTTGATATTTTACTTTATTCCAATCATTACCATAACATCTGATAAAATATGGTATTGGACTATTTGGTCCTTTTACTGTATAATTTCCGAATTTATAATCCTTTAATGGATATAATTGTTTCTTCTTTTGATCAAGATAACATTTTTTCCACCAATTATTCTTCTCTTCTATAGTTAAAAGAGTTCTATCTTGATTATCAAATTTATAGACAAATACATCTAAAAATGGATATTTCCATTTATATCTATTTATTGTTTCACCACGATTATAAAATATCTTATACCCTAAAGCATAAGGAACTATATTATATCCTCTCTTTTTCAAATCCTTTTTAAATTTTGTTGTCAATAATTTATAAACATTTTCTTCCATTACCCCTATATCTAAATCATCATCCCATGGAATAATACCACCATGTCTAATAGCACCTAACATTGAACCACCATCAACCCAATATTCTATATCGTGCTTTTCCATAATTCTTGTTATATCATACATCATTTGGTATAATTTAATTACTACACCTTTTCTTGTTGTTACTACTTTAAAATTATCCCTATCAATTGGGGCAAATTTAATACAAGGTACAAAATAATGTATAACTAATATAACACAAATCAATAATATTATATTGTTTAAGTTCATGATATATAATATAAATAATATTTAAAATTAGAGAAATAAAATTAAAATTGACGATGTTACTACATATATAAAGAATTTACTAAATTATATAAACCTAAAATGGATAAATATAATAAAATAGTACAATTTAAATATTATTCTCGTGCGGAACATAAACGTTTTTTTATATCAAATAATTATGATTGGGAAATAGTTACTGTTCTTCAACATAAAACTAGAGAAAATGAATTAATGATTCAAAATCGTTATATTGAAATTTTTGATGAAAATAATTTAAATAATCAAGATCCTGATGGTTATTGTGATATTAATGAATTATATTATGATCAAGAACTTCAGAAACATTCTAATCAATTTCAAATCATTGCACAACTAATTTCGATTCATTCTTTTGAAAAATATATGTCTAATACAAATATGCCGATTGACATTATTAATATTATATCTAATTTTATGTTTAGTGATATGTGTGTTCAATCAAATAGAACTTACACTCATTATTTAGATGTAATTAATATGAAAAATCCACAACAATATATATGGAAATCATTAGCTCCATGTTTCAGAATTCATTTAAATTCTGATCTTTTACATTTAAAAGATATTGATTCTGAAAATAATTAAATTCAAAAAAAAATTAAGTCCCATTATAATATATAGTGATGAATTACAAACTTGGACTAATTATAATTATAATAATATGTTTTATTCATTATACTAAAAGAAAAGTTGAAGGTTTTGGAACTCCGATTAAAGTTGATAATATATTAGTCATTAATCTTGATAAAGATACTAAAAGATTGAATCATATTAAAAATCAATGTAAAAAATCTAAGATTAAATTTACAAAATTTAGTGCCATTAATGGACAAGAACTTAATATTAATAAATTAAAAAAAAGTAATTTGATCCATTTAACTAAATATTCTTTTTTTAATCATAATAAACAAGGAAGAAGCTCATTAAAAGGTAGTATTGGATGTGCTTTAACACATAGACAAATATGGAAAAAAGTTGCTAAATCAAATCAAAATACATTAATTCTTGAAGATGATATTATATTACCAAAACATTTTTGGGATAAATTGAAAAATTATACAAGTCAAATTCCAAATGATTGGGATATTATATTTATAGGTGGTGTTAGAATTTATGGTTCAAATATATCTAAAAATATAATTAAAGCAGAAACTACTCAAAATAACGCATGGAATAATTGCGGATTATATTCATATATTATTAATCCGAAATCCGCAAAAAAATTACTCAATATCGTTAATCCTATTAATAATTACTTAGATATTCAAATGAATCGATATTATAATCAATTAAATGTATATTATGTTATCCCAACTATTGTTAAACATAATTTTAAAATACCATCTACAAGAAATAGCGGAAAAGGTAATGGATACATATATACAAAACAATTTACTGAAGCATCTAAAAAAATAACTATTGTTTAAATTAAAATTGATTGATTATTATCTTATTTACTGAAAAAATGTTTTATAAAGATATTCAGGACATTATTGATGAATATGCATTTAATTTAAATATAACAGATGAATACAAAAAATTAGATGCTAAATATAATCTTATTAAAATATATTCTGATGTTGTTATGAATTATATGCTTACATATACTCGCAAATTAGAATATGAATGGCAAATTCTTGATTGCTATGAAGAATGTTATCAAGAATTTATCAAAAAAAAATCAGCAATTGTATTTAAATCTAAATGGATGCAATTACCTGAATATATTTTGAATAGTAAATATTTCAAAAAACAAGATGAATATTTATATATTGAAAATTTATTTAATTGGAAATATGATGATGATAAATCACTATTTTTATATGATTGTGCTTTATCCGCATCTCATTACTGGGATCTCGAAGAAGTTGATTAAATATATATTTAATCAGTCCCTTTTAAATTTTATTATTGTTGAGTATATTTACAAAATATATGACAAAATATATCTAAAAATGGATAATTTTCTACACCGTATGGAATAATAATATTTGCATATTTCTTACAAGGTTCTATATATTTTTCATATCCTAATTTTACAAATTTATGATAACGGTCTAATATAGATTCTAATGTTCTACCACGTTCTATCTGATCTCTATAAATTCTTCTTGTCAAACGAATATCACTATCAGTATCAACATAAATTTTAATATCTAACATATTTCTAATATTTTCATGATGAAATAAAAATATACCTTCGAGAATTATTACTTGAACATCTGATAAATCCATCTCTATATATCGAGAACTTTGATGTGTCTTTAAATCATAACAAGGCATCATAATTTTTTTTTTTCCAGATTTAATATTAATAATTACTCTCTCTAGTTCTTTAAAATTAATCGCATCTGGATGATCAAAATTATAATCTTTTACTGTTTTTAATTGGTCTTCTGTTAAAGATTTATAAAATGAATCTTCACATATTGTTTGACAATTTTTTCCAAAACTTTGCTTAAATTTTTTTGAAATCGATGATTTTCCACTACACGAACCTCCTACAATTCCGATTAAAGTTGTTGACATATTTTGATATATTCTTTATTATTATTAATATATATTTTCAATTTTATATACTTTAATATTATATATGATGTCTGATTATCAATGGGGATTAGGTATTGAACACGAGTTTCATTTATTTCATATAAAAAAAAATAGCAAACCAATTGTTTTTCCTACTCAAGAAATTGTATGTAATTTAACTAAACACTTTAAGTATTGTTGTAAAACAAATGCTAATTATCTCTCAAAAGATATTTATAAACATTTATGTTGTGATTATTGTAAAAATTATAAAAAAAATGATGTAAGTGATTGTTGGAATAAACACAATCCTTTACCCATCGACAAAATTAAAATTACTGATTCTGAAAAAAAATTTTTACTTGAATTGCCTGAATTTGAATATAGTGGAAGATATGATTGCCCTCTTATTTCTAGAATTAATTATAATATGGTTGAAGTTATTACTAATAATTATAAAAATGCAAAAGTTAAAAATATTACAAAAGAGTTATTTAATAGAGAACAAAAATTAATTCAAATTCTTACTAAATATTCTAAACAAAAAATTAATCTTTATGGTAAAATTAAATCATTTTCTTATGGAGCAATTAATATTTGTAAAATACCAAAACTTAATTCAATCCACAATTCTAAATATAAATTTATAAATAAAAAATGTTTAGATTATACTGGAAGTTATCATATTAATATTACTTTACCATGGAAAAAATATACCAGATTAAGTACATTTATCAAACAACATCAAGAATTTGCTAGACAAATTCAATGGATTGAACCATTACTAATTTCTGCTTTTTCATCTACTGATCCTAGAGCTGTTGGTGATTCTAATAAATATACAGAAGGTTCTTATAGAGTTATGATAACTGGTTGGGGAAATTTCGCAGGTAGTGATATTAGAAAACTTGATTTTGAACTACTAGATAGAAAAGCAACTCATAAAATTCAATGGAGAGAAAATAAATATCAAAAACAACTTATTACATATTGTAAATCTACTATGGGAGGAGACCTTAGAAATATTTCCGAAAAATTTGCTGATAAAACAAAAAATGAAATTATGAAAAAAGGAGAAGGTATTGAAATTAGAATATTTGACCATTTTCCTACTAAATATATTAAAAATTTAATTGAAATTATTATTATTATTGCTGATAATAGTCTTAAACAAAATTATTCACAAAAATCTCCTCTGGTTTATAAAGATAAAGATTGGATTAAAAATATCAAAAATATTATTAATCAAGGATGGAACGCAAACTTAACAGAAGAATATATTAATAAACTAAAAACAAATCTTGATATTAAATTTGATTGTGAATCAACTAAAACATATGATATTTTTACATGTTTAATTAAAGAACTTTTTGAAAAAAATAAAAATGGTTTATTTCAAACACTTACTAAAACTACTAACAAATTACCATATATTCCTAAAATTAATAGATATTCTTGGGAATTTTCATTCAATAAACAGAAATTAAACACTAAATTACAAACAATATTAAAACAACAAGATTCATTTACTCTTAACCAGTTTAAACACTTATTTTATAAACATTTTGATAAAAAAATTTGGAAACATGATGTTGAAGATATATTATATTCTTTACAATCTAGTAAAATAATTTTATTAACTGAAAAAAATGGGGAAATTATTTCTATTGAAAAGAATACATAAAATCGAAAATAATTTTAGTTAGTTAAATTAAACATAAAAATATATAATGGATAATTTTCTATTAGTTGGTATTTTAAATGATATTAGTCAAACTTATGGTATTGACTTTGAAGAATTAAAACAAAAATATCTTCCTAAATATAAACAAAAAAAAAAGGAACTAAAAATTAAACGAGAAACTATTACTAGTGACCTTGATAATCAACAGATTATCTTTACTGATGGTGGATGTATTAATAATGGAAAAAAAAATGCTAGAGGTGGTGTTGGTGTATATTTTTTTAAATCAAAAACAAAAAATTATTCCGCACCACAAAAACCATATGTTGATACAACAAATGGTAAAAAAGGAAAACCATCTAATCAACGAGGTGAATTAGAAGCTATTGCTTATGCTATTAAAAATAGCACTAGTAATAATATTGTTATTTATACAGATTCTAATTACTCTATTAATTGTATTACTAAATGGATTAAAAATTGGAAAAAAAAAGGTTGGAAAAATTCTAAAGGACAACCTGTCGCACATAGTGATTTAATTCAAGAAATTGATGAATACCGGAATATTAAAACAATACAATTTAAACATATTAATAGTCATCAACCTGAACCTGTTAATACTGGTTCTTGGGAACATACTATCTGGAAAGGTAATAAAATTGCTGATCAACTAGCAACTGAGGGATGTAATATGAATTTTAAACAGGAGTGAATTTATTAATTTATTAATTCCAGTCCCTTTATTTTCTATTTAATTAATTACATTCGATTTAAATACTCTTTTTTTATATCACTTTCTATCGCATTTCTACTAAAAAGTTCTTTATATCTATTGAATATTGTTAATACCTCTAAATTGTTCTTTACTGATTTTTCATTCAAAAATTCGTCAAATTTCTTCAAAATCGTTTCATATAAACGATTATAACGTTTATAAATTATTATTTTATTTTTATTACAAATATAAAAAATTGCTTTTACAATCTCTATTTTTTGTTCACTTTCATAAATATTTTCAGATAAATTTATAAGAACTTGACAATAATTGACAAAATGCGTTTTAAAAAAATCTTCTTTTGTTTTCTTTTTATCAATTAAATCAAACACTTTGAACATATTTTTTTTTACTTTAAAAAATATATCATATGACCAAAAATTACCTAAATTTTTTAGTTCTTTCAATAAATCTGACCGATTTAGTTGAAAATAAGAACTTTGCTTATACTCATCTATAAGTGAATAAATATGTTTTAATTCTTTATCTTCTACATCTGATCCAGAACATTCACATAAACTTTCAAAATAATCATCTACATCAATTTCTTGAATTTCATCTATAATGAAATCAAAAGATGTAAAAATAAGGTCTTTATTGAGTTTTATATTCATAAAAGACTATATTTTATATTTTATCGTATTAATAGATTATTAATTTTTCAATTTTAATTTATTTAATTTTTTTTTGTTCTTCTTTTACCACCTCTTAAGTTAAAAGAAAGTTTTGAAGTTTTTTGATTAATCGCATTATAAAGATCTATTTTTTTTCTATATTGTTTTGGATTAATACCAAGATTTTTAGCAATAGCATTAAGTTGATTACGTTTAGAAACATCTCCATATTTAGCATACATTACAAAATGCATTACTTTTGTTAAATCTCCTTTTTTTGAAAGTGCTTTTGGATTTTTAATTCCCCATCTTTTAGCCATTCTATTTAAAGAGTCTCTTTTATATCCACCTAATAAAACTCTAGCAGATACATTTCTCCATCTTAAATTAACTCTTCTTTTTCCACCGATTGAATTTTGTTGTGTTTGTTGAATGTGTTGAACTTGTTGTCGGACTTGTTGTTCGACTTGTTGAGCCTCTTTAACTTTACAAGAAACAGGATTTTCGAGTAATAATTGTTTATATGCTGCTACATTAATCCCTCCATTTTCTGTTGTCCAGTCTTTATCTGGATTATCTATTCTAAGCTTATCTTTAATTTCATTAATTCGAACTTGCTCTTCTTGTGTTAACCTACGCTTACATTGTAATTTTTTCTGACTAGTGCTTAAGTTTATAAACGCTTCAGAATCTGCATCACAGCATAAGGCTTGGTCAAATTCTTCAACTTGTTGTTGAACTGGTTGTTGTTTAACTTGTTGTTGAGATGTTTGATTAAG
>Ga0315316_10000893_pt1 | contig 20286 bp, 25 predicted proteins | sample M160m3416metaG_FD_203702 | JGI IMG/M metagenome (GOLD analysis project Ga0315316, IMG submission 203702) | Ammonia-oxidizing marine archaeal communities from Monterey Bay, California, United States - M1 60m 3416 | ecosystem: Environmental > Aquatic > Marine > Intertidal zone | place: USA... | reverse complement strand
ACTCATCTGTATCATATCTTCTTACTAGTTTTTTAATAACTTCCCTGTCTGGATAGTTTCTTTCCTCAGGTACGTCATTAAATAATTGGCCATTTTCATAAACTGTAGTAGTGCTACCATCTGCCAATCTTGTAAGTAGAAATTCAAAAGTAAAAGTGTTTTCATTTTCATCTGCGGAAGATGCAACACCTTGATTAACCGGCCAATCGTTTGTCCAGATCTCATAAAGACCTTGTGCTGGGTTTTCTAGTTTAAATAAATTACTTCTATCTATATTATTTAAATCTAAAACGCTGATTAATTCTATATCGTATTGAAGTTGCAAGCTTAAACCTTGATCGTTTTCTACAAAGAACGTTGAAGAAATAGGCAAATTGAAATCATCTCCTTCTCTAAATGTTATACTAGTATTACTTAATTGAGTTCCAATAGTATTGTCTTCATTTAAAATTAAATAATTTAACTCACCAACTAGACCAGATGTAGAAGTTTCCCAATAAATATCTAATTTAGATTCTACAGGTTTTGTTTCATATATAGCTAAGCCAGGACCAGAAGGCCAACCTCTATAATCATCTGTTTCGTATGGTCCGGTGGGTGGAGGAGTAAGGTTACATATGCCATTCAAGGGACCTGGTCCTAATTCTATTCCAAATTTATTGAAGGTTTCTATCCTTGCTATTTTTGGATTTGTTTCAGCTTTGTAGAATATAGCAGGAACAGTAGGAGCTACGGGATTTGTTACTGTATCTCCTAATTTTAAATCATTCATTCTTCCAACCTCAACCGCGATGTCCCATTCTTGACCAGGATTTACTTGCTCATTGAGATAGCTTCTTCCGCCACCACTTGGAATCCATAAAATAGGATTAACTCTTTGGTACATTACCACTGAACTCCTAAACTTTTCATCTAATGGCCCAACTTCTTGCAAATCTCTAGGGACTTTGTTTATATTATCCCCAAACAATACTATATGAGATGTATTATTCTCTGTGTTTTTTGGATAGGTTAAAGTAGGGTTACTAAAAACAGTGGTAACAGTGTTAGGTGTACCTAAAGTGTTGTTACTATCTTCTGTAGTTTCTTCAGTACCTTCTTGATTACATGGATATCCGGCTAAAGCTCCTGGTAAATATACATTATAATATTCTTGTTCAGTTTGTTTTACTACGATGTGATAAGAATGCCATCCTAATGGATTGTAAGGACATGTAACTACTGTAGCTTTCCATGCTCCGTCTCCACATGGGTAGGGTAGTGGATCTAAAGGAGTATAACTAAAAAATACAGTGTCACCATTATTATAATTCCACTCAGATTCACTACTAGTAATAACAATAGTTGCAGGATCAACATTCCCACTTGCATCTACTTCAAACTGTACCGTAATTCCAGGGGTTCCACTTTTAGTAAGAGCGGTCATAGAAATAGGACCACATGGAGCTGTAGTAAATGGGACCTGTGTTTCCACATTTACTAAGCCACAAACTGCTCCGTTAGCTTCTGAGTATATACCTGGATAACCTTCTGGTCCTTGCTTGGGTATAATATTTTTAAAAAGAACATTTAACATATCACCAGCCCATGTTTCAGGTTTTTCTGGTGTTGGACACACCCATGGATCTCCATCATAAATACCAAATTTGTCTAGTATCATAGGATCTTCAACAGACTTATAATCATGATAGAAAGTAGAAGCTTTAGTACCATCATTACTTTCTAAATTAGAAAGAATAATATCAGAACTTCTTCCGTATCTATCAGTTAATCTCACGCCAGCTTGATAAGTTCTATTCTGTTTAAGAGTATGATTTTGATACTCCATTCTAACATAGTTGTTAGGATTTAGTCCTTCATCAGTAGAAGCTTCAGTAGGCTCCGGTAAATCTATTTTTTCTGACACCAATATTTCATACTCTAAATGTAAAGGTGAAGTATGTTTATCTATATAATTTCCATAAATAACTCTATTTCCAGAAGATTCTTGTGCAAGATTTCTAACAGGAATTATATCTGTATTTCTTGTTACTTCATTTTCTGGTAAAGTTTTCCAAGGTTTTTTACTTTTATAATCATACGTATAATATTTATCATTTATGCTTCCAAAATCATCTACAGTTAACGTATCAACTACAGTTAACTTAGGAGATCCAGCTTCAGAATATACAATATCAATTTCAGTTACATGAAGTTTTTCTGCTAACTCGCTAAACAATATAGGTTCATAATCATTACCTTGAGTTGGCGCAATGATAGTAATACCAACATCATTTATTTTATTTTGCATAAACTTAACAACGGTACTGTCAAAAGTTTCTCCCTCCTGCCCTACTACAACGGTATCGTCCGTAGCATTAGTTCCAATAAAATATCCATCTTGTTCAGGTACAAACGCTATTTGAGTAAATGGAGCTATTAACGAGTATTCATTGTCGTCAAACTTAAACCTGTAACTAAATCTAACAAACTTTTCTTTTAAATAGTTTTTATCACCAGACCAATTAGCGTCATACAGTGGGTTTTGACGTTGGAAATAAACTATATCTCCTACACTTAAATCTGGAATAGAGTTACTAGGAGTAGCGTATATTTTAGTCCATGGAATAGGAGCTGCATTGACATCCATGACAACTTGATCCACAGTAACATTAATCTCTTTAGGTATGTTTGCTCCAGTTATTTTATCTCCATTATTTAAACCACCAACGGCAGGTCTAATATTAAAGTATTCTCCATCTAACTTAAACTCACCAGGTCCAGCGTCTATAGATTGCACTTTAGCAGCTGCGTGAATAGGTAAATATTCGCTAGTTACATCTTTCATAGAAGATAACCACTTTCCTTTCCACCTTAACGTATCGCTGGAAGAGGGTTGTTCATTTAATAATAAAGGTGCTGTATAGGGGTAGTATTTAGCCACAGAAACGTGGTCTTCGTGAGTGTAGTATCCAGGAATAGCTAAGTTTACGTTTATTTTTCTAGGTTGATTTCTATTATCGCTCCAAAAAAGTAAACCTTCTATCAGATTAATTCCAGTTACTGGATGTGTTTTAGAAAAATTTAAAAAATTACCTTCTACTAAGATTTTAAAGTTTTGGTTTTTTATATTATAGGAAACTATATAACACTCACCTGTTGCTGCACCGGCTATAGGGTGACTAAGTTTACTTGCAGAAGTATCAGTATAATCAGTTAATAGAGAAAATATAGTATTAGTAGTATCATCTATATAATACCCAATACTTTCTAAGTTTTCGTTAGTTAACCCAAAATCGGTTAGCATTAGATTACCTAAAACATTCTCTAATGCACCTACATCATCTCCTTCTGATCTACTAATTTGAACATTTTGCCCATCCCTGTATTGACCATTAGGTAATATCCTCCCATCCAAATCTTTATTCATTTTGGACTGGATAAAAGTATTCTTACTTTCTGCCATTTAATTTAATGTTTAATCCATTTAGATTTACCTCGCATAACTTGAACAAATTCACTAGGTTTAATATTTTGTAGTCTTATTTTTGCATTCCTCAAAGCTGCTCTTCTATCTTTTTTAAATCTCTGAACTACATATTCATTTACATTAGCTCTACCTGCTAGAATAGAATAAGCAATATGCATGTACATTGCTTCTTCTGCCATTTTAGGAACCTTAGTGTCTTCCTCATAAGCCAATCCATCAGATATGTATTCTAATATAATCAACTTCATAGCAAGATTACTACTAAAAGAAAACTTTCCTTCTCTAGTGTTTTGAGTAAACCACCCATTTTTATTAGCCAACTCTGGTTCTAAACCATACTTTTGACCTAATAAATAAGCGTCTCTCCAACCATAATAACTCCAACCTAATCCACTATATATAATAGGTTCTATTGGAACGTTTTCAAATGGTGGTATATTAGCCCATTTTTCCTCAGTCAAAGATGTGCCTTCTAAATTTTCACCAAACTGATCTTGCATAGGTATTCCATACCCAGAACTAGGAAAATTAAATCCAAACGGAGAAGTAGTTATGTTAGTATCTTGTAAAGGAGAATTAGTTGGATTACTAGTTAGAGTTGTAGGATATATTGGATGTTTTACACCAGCTTCATCAACCCACGACAAACTAACGTAGTTCACGTAATCTTGTGGTATAATAACAGAGAGATTTGGAGGTATAGTTAATTCTTGAGATTTTATATTAGGTAAAGTGTCATAAGAGAATTCTTGTAATCCTCTCTTAGCGTGAAACATTACATCTGTTCTCTTACAACTTGGTATTAATTTGCCTTCACCCACATAACCTATCATAAAATTATTTACAACGTCAAATAGGGATATATATTGATAATCACCATAGTTAGGAGCTCCGTCTACAAGATCAGACTTAAGTCTAACTCTTACATAGTAACCGTCTTCTACAGCATCTGGATTGTTAAACTTTACTACACTGAAGTCGTGAATGTTTGAGAATTTAGATATAGTAAAACCACCACCAGTACCAGCTGGTCCAGAAGCTACGTTACCTCCAACACCGTCCCATAAAGTCCATGGATGTAACCCTGTAGGACTTGTTTCTAAATAGAAGTTGTTTAAGTGATATTCATAGTCGTTAGGGTCCCACGAAGTACTAGATCCTAAACTTAGTACTTCATCAAAAGTATATACCATTGAATCAATAACTCCACCTGTGTAACTCACTATATTGTTTTGAGTACCTACGTAATATTGTTGGTTAGTTTCGTTTATCAAACCACCATTTGGAGAATTTGCCATAATTTATTAGGATTTATCGTTTTGTTCTTCAGCTTGAACTTGCGCAGCTGCAGCTTGAATTATTTGTGGATCTCTAATTACCACACCAGCGTACATTAATATTCTTAAAATAACTTCTGTTTGCTCAGTTGCATCAATTTCAAAATTGACAGATCCACTTGCTGGAACAATAGCGCCAGGAGGTAAAATAATACTTTTATCCCAAACATATACTCCATTACTAGGATCTTGAACATACGCCCAGATTACATCATTAGGCTTTCTAATATAAGACACAGATATCTGTGACGTTATCTCTTCAGGGTACACAAATATTCTATCACAGTCTTCACATAAAAATACACCAGGGTTAAGTGGATCTTCTGGAGTAACTGTTCCTTGAAATATGTATATAGGGTAATTAGTAGTAGGACGAGTTAGTTTAGACATGTTTAAATGGAGAAATTCACTACGGTTCGTAGCTTGTAACTCTTGTTCTCCTTTATATATAATAGCTCCCAACCTGTGTAGATTTTCAGGTAAGTAGAAATAGGGATCTATTATTGGACCACTAGGATCTTGATTATAGTATGATGCGTCAGTATACTCTTTAAATAGCGCGATTTTATTTTCTATATTTTGTACTCTATCTGCAAATTCACTATCGTTTCTAGGAATACGCCATTGTTGATTGAGATCCTCAAAGTATTGTTCAAAGATTTCTAATTGGACTTGCGTTGCTATTTTGTTAAACTCGTTTGGTGTAATATAACCTCTTTGTTCTTTATTTAAAATTAACAACACAGTTTGATATACAGTGTTTACGTTTATCGCCATTATTTTATTTTTATTATAAAAGAAAGGCGGCGCATGGCCGCCTATCTAATACTATCACATACTAATAGAGTTTTTTCTCTATTGACTTATAAACTTCCACACCTTCATCTGTTTTAAACCACGCAGCTAAAGCTGAGTATGGGTTTTCTTCAAAAGGAACAGTCATTAATTTTTTACCATTACTAGCCCATTTAAATGTTCTTTGATCTTGAGCTAATGAAATTATTGAAGCTTCAACAGCTTTAATCCCAAAGTTTCTAAGTTGAACATTATCATCGTTAACTAAAGCAATAAAAGTACGAGGTTGATTTTTTGCAAAAAGCAAACCATCTCTCTTCAATTCCTTAGTTGACATCTTAGATACTTCTGAACCTATTTCAACTCTTAATATAGCTTCTAGCATTTCAACTTCCATTGTTCTAGCTAGGTTCATTGCATCAAGTTGTGTTTCTAATACATCAACTTCATTAATAGCTTGTTTTTGAGGATCAAGTTCTGCGTATCTTTTGTTTTTGTCTGGATGGTAAAGTGTTAATAATTTTTGCAAAGCTTGCATTTCTTTAGGAACGAATAACACTCCTTCTTTAAATACAATATGCGCTAAAGTTACTTGTCCTTTTTGTTCATCAACAAAAACTGAAGATTGGTTAGTGGCAAATCTAATTTCACGTTGTTTTCCTGATTCCATATCAAAATGTAATAATGGGAACCTTCTTGTGTGTTTAGATGGTAAAGTATATGTCAATGGAGACATATCTCTCAATAGATAGTAATTTCTATCTTTAATTTCCCAACCAGTTTCAATACTAATTGGGGCTGTTGTTTCTTCCATAATATAATATAATATAATTATTAATTAAAATTTAACTACGCTCCTTTTGTTGTAATTTCAGTACTTGTAAAGCAAGTACAATTCCACAATGGTTTAACACCATCCGCTTCAGCTTCTCCAGCTACTTCAAAAGTTAAATATGTTTTACCAAATGTAATTAAATCCGTATTTATTCTTTCTACACTTTTTACCAATACCTCGTCAAAAGCTGATAAACTTCTAGGCGCGCTATCTTGATCTCCAATGCTAGCTTCTACTTTAATAGTTTCAACATCTCCCACATCTAAAGCTCCGCCATTCATTTTTTTAAACTTAAGAGTCCAGGCAAAAAACCTTCCTGATTGTGACTTAAGATCTATTACATCTACCTTTAGATCGTCCTGTATTCCATAAACTAATGGAAACCTTGGTTCTAAAGCTTGGCTATTAGTCTCCACACCATCTCCTGGAGGTTTTGAATAATAACACATTTCTATATATTTCATATTTTCAATTTTAAAAAAGACTCCCTAATTAAAGGGAGTCTCTTGAGTTATTATTATGCTACGGGACCAATACTCACATTGTCAAAAATGTGATTGTAATAGTTCTCATTAACGTCATCGCCTGCTGCAACTTCGGCTGAGCATTCTTTACTACCAGCACCACCTACACAAGTACATTGAGTACTCATAACAGATATATGTGCAGTTTTATCATCACGCTCTAAAGCGTCAGCAATAACTTCACCAACAGCTTTATTCCAGAATACAGTCGACTGCTCGTCTGCTTCAGCACAACCTACAGGCGAAGCACCAGCCATGCAGTCTGTATTATGTTGGTGAGCTGCAGGTATCGTCAACTTCAAATAATCTGGAGTTGCATCATCGTTCAATGGTATGATAATTGAATTTGCATTGTCATCAGTATCGCACTGTAAATCTGGGTCATATGACCAAGATGTAGGTGCAATAGTAGTTGATTGAGCAATCAATGTGCTACCATCTGTCTTTTTTACTTTTATATATAAACTCATAACTTGTATGTTTTAAAGGTTAAAAAATTACGCAGTAAACAATACAAAGTTATTAGCCGCTTGTACACAAAGACATCTTTCAGAAAGATAATGAACTTCCATCGCATCCAAATCAGAAGTGTAAGCACCTCCAACGGAACCAGTGATCCAAGATTTTAATCTTCTATCATCTGTTTCAGAAGCTCTATATCTAACGTGTAAGAATGGACGTCTGATATTTTGACCTAACATTTGATCATATACTGTAGATGTACCAGCAGGTACTAAAACTCCAGTAATATTGTTCACCATACCTCTAGTAGAAGCATCGTTTAAATATTTCCAGTCAGTTTTGTAGAAGTCATAAGAACCTCTTCTAAAACCAGAGAAACCAAAGTTTAACGCCATGTCAGCTTCATTGTCAAAAAGACCATAAGAAGCAGCGTTAGTTTGATTGTAACCTCCACCGGCCATAGCTCCGATCATGTCATCGAAATCTAAAGCAGTAGATCTGTCTAAGAAAAGCATGTTTTCTTCAATTGCACCTTGGAAATCCAACCATTGTAGAATAGTATCGAAATCTTCTAATGCACCAGAACCTGGGTTAGCAGCACCAGCAAAACCTTGGTATACGTTACCTCTATCCTCTAGAGCAGCAAATAAACCTTGAGTACCAGTACCAGATAAACCAACACCTGTACCAACAGCAGAACCAGCAGCAGCTAATTCACCTTCAACCATGGCCATTTCAAGGTAATCTTCATATCTCAAACGAGTTTCAGATTCAGCCTTCATATACCATAAGTATCCAGATGTTCCATCTTCAGTGGCAACTTCAACCCAACCAATTTGAGCAGTATCAGATCCAGACACTTCGTATCTATCTTTGATAATGATTGGTTTGTTGTGAAATTGAGTGAAAGAAGGATTAACTCCACCTATCATTCCCTGAGTTCCTTTTGCGAAATCAGAACCGTAAACGAAGATTCTTAAACCAGCAGTTCCTGCAGGAATACCCGCAGCTGCAATAGAAGCGGTAGTATAAGAAGCTACAGTTAATGAAGTAGCTAAAGCAGCGTTTGTAGCATCTGAATCAATAACCAAACATTTTACTGTTGTGTTAGTTGCAGGATCAAAAAGTACAATAGTTTGATTTGGTCTAATAACATTTTCTCCTTGACCAGCAGGAAGAACAATATTAATAGTATCAGGAGCAGCAGCCGCTACATAAGTAACGTTGTCATATCCTACGTGTAATCTATTTTGTTCAGACCAGATTACTTGATCTGAGGTCATTGGCATTTCTGCACCAACCATTCTTAAGAAGCCAGATAAGGTTCTATTACCAAATCTTTCTACTTCTTGTTCGTATAATTCAGGAAGGTATTGTTGCGCGAAATCAGCGAAGTTTCCTCCAGCTGCATCTGTCCACTGTAAATAGTTAGACTGCAAAACCACCATATCCTGAGCAGGTAGTAAACCTGCATTTTGTACTGTAAAAGCACCAGCCATAATTGTATAGTTTTAAGTTTAAAAAAAGTTTATTTCCTTTTTTTGATTTTTAGTTTAGAACTGTCCACACCTGAAACCGCCTTAAGCTTCATTCCATTAAGGTATATACCATCATCTGGAGCTTGAGTTGCACGGGCGTTGTTGCTTATATTCTTAGAATTACTAATCATACTTCGAGTACCATCAGCAATCCCTTGATCATAAAAATGTTTAGCTATTTTATCAGCATTACCTGCTGCGTACATAGCTTTGTGATAACCAGCATAATCTGTTATTTCTCCTTTGTCGTTTAAGAACGTCTTTATAACATTAGAGATATCAGCTTGCTTCTCTGCTATCTTTTGAGGATTATTAACTCCGTATCTAAACTTTTTATCGGCAAGGTTAAACTCAAAACCTTTGAAACCCTCTCCGAAAAAATTATTAGTCGTTTGTTTAAAAACCTCGTGTTTTTGTTTAGCTGTTTCTTGTTCTTTGTTGTATCGGTTAAAAAACTCAGTTGCTTTTTGTTGCTCTTGTGTTACACCTGGTCTCAACTTGATTTCAGTATAGTAATCATCTTTAAGCTTGTTTAAAAACTTCTTTGCTTTTTGAACTTCTTCTTTTTTCGCTAATTTTTTTCTACGGACTACTTTTTCATCGTCATAATCTGCATCATAACCAAAATTTTCTTCCATTAAAAAATTAACATCATCTCCCTCTAAGTGGGATTTTGTTTGTGTGTAGAACTCCCTTAATAAGGTGTCATCATCTACGCTACTATAATCAGCATTTAATCTGATGTAGTCTTCTATATTACCACCAGTTTGTTCCATGAAACTTACTAGTTTATCAACACCTTCTGGCAGTTTAACCTCAGGACTTGATTCAATCTTGTTTTCAATAGGTGGTATAATTTCTTTTGTTTCTTCTCCGGTTATTTCTTGGATTGGCGACCCACTCTCTTCTTGCTTTTCTTCTTTTTTCTCTTGGGTAATTTCTTGCAGTCCTGATTCGGATACTCCGCTTTCCACCTTTTGTACATTTCCGGCTTGTTTATTCTCATCCACGTGCACTGGTTTTGACTCTGAAACGGCATCTCCTTCTTTTTTAAATTCTAATTTTGCAACGTCAGGTTTTTCTGCGTCTTTTTTAATAACCATTTTCGGAGGATCTTTTTTAGTATTACCTAGATTTTTAGGTTTTTTCTTTACTTTAAAATCTCCTTGCTCTAACACACCATCTTTTCCGGTGGTTATTTCTTCTTGTGTTTCTGACATAATATGATATTATAAAATTTGTTAAACAGGATTCATAGGGTTTAAGTTTGTATTTGCACTTAAATCACCTTGAGACTCAAAATTTCTCGGTAATAATCCTTTTTCTCTTTGCTCTATCATCCAGCTCTGTTGACTAGCTTCTTGAGCACTTCTTTTGTCTTTTCTATCTTCGATAGATTTTTCTCTATCTAAGTCTTTTTGTATATCTGCTTTAGTTAACTCCATATCGTATTCAAACTTCTTTTGAGCCATTTGCATTTTTAGTTTATATTCTTCTTGAATTTTTTGAATATCAAACTGAACTTTACCTTGTTCTATTTGCAATGTGGTTTGAGCAATAGCTTGTTGCTTTTGAACTTCAGCAGCGGCGGTTTTTTCAGCTGTTTCAGCTTGGGCCTGTGCTTGCATTTGGATCATTTTCTCTTGCTGTTTGTTATCTGCTTCTCTCTTTTTCTTTTGTTTAATTTTAAGAAGCTGATTTGCTAGTTTTAAGTTTTTGATCTCTCGTATATCTATAGCATCTTCTAGTCCTATAGTTTGAGTTTTTAAAGCGATTTGAATATCTTGCTCGAGTAAAGCTTTTTCTTCTTCGTCAGGTTCTAGTTCTAAGAATATACCAAAATCATACAAATGAATATCTTTTATTTCTTCTAAAGTGGCTACATTATATAAACTTATGCTGTTAATTAAAGCTTCTCTAGTTAAAGCATATTCTAAACTATCACCAACTCTTAGTGCTACGTTTTCACAAGCTCTTAGCGTTAAATACAAACTCGCATCTAACAAGTTTCTTGTTGCTACATTAGACTGAGCTACAGCTAATTTTTGCAATCCTAATAACGCATCTTTATCCGGCTGGCTGCCATCCCTCGCCTCGTTCAATCCGGTGACATCTCTGATCATTTGAAGGTAATACTGATATGTTTGTATCAGTGACTGTATTTTAGCTTGTCCAGCTGAAGATTGTAACTCTTGAATAGGCACTTTACCTGGGTTCATATCTCCATCCTGTGTCATAGATCTACCTACAATACTACCAGTTTGAAAATACATATTCAATGCTTCCTTAGGATTATAGTGTGTACCATTACCTAAGTCTACTTCAGCTAACCCGTCTACATCTAAATATATCCCATCAGGGACCATGCGAGATAAAACTTGTTGTAGCTTTAGAGATGTTATTTGAATCATATCTGCAAAAGGCATCATTCTTTCAACTAAAGAATTAATTCTTCCTTTATACATACTAGGTGCACACAAAACGTAATTCATTTTAACTTTTGTTAAATCTGACTTTGGGCGTGTCATGTTACGTGCCATTTCCCACTTTAACATTATAGGATGTCCTAATATTTTAGCTCCACTATATAGTACCTCTATTGATCTGCTTACTCTTTCGAAGTTGTCGTTTTCGGGTGGATTAAAAGTATCAGGTTTTTCCAAAGCTTTTTCTAAACCAGTTTCTGTCTGCTTAATCTTAAAAACTTGATCCATGTAGGTTTTATATTCAAAATATAAAACTTGAACCGTATCATTGTCGTATCTTCCTGTCCAATTTCTACTATAATTTTGATTACCTGGAAATTTTTGAATAGTCTCTAACTCTTCATTAGTTAAGTTAGGGAATTCTTTTTTCAGTTCTGGAAGACTTACGCTTTTCACTTCTCCTACATAATAAATATCTTCAAAATTAGGATCAGTAGTATATGACCATACTAAATTAGCAGGATCACAATAATCTACTACAACGCCATTAGAAGCGTTCCAATTTGTTTTAACTGACCCTATTCCTAGCTCGACAATATCTTTATTAAATCTTCCTTTTACAAGTTCAAACTTGTTTCTATCTAAAACGTTATTTATTAATTCTTCTTCCGCTATTTCAATAGATTGCTTGTAGTCTAGCTGCAAGTGAATTTCTAATTCTTGTTCAGTTTGAGGAGCTTCTTCTTGATTAACTTCTGAGATGTCAACTCCTAGCTGTTCTTGAAGAGTATTAACATACTCTCTAATCTTAATGTTTTTATGTAATTTTCTTGCGTAATCCGTTCTCGTTTTTTGAGAAGCTGGATCTTGTGCGTAGGCTTTAATGTCATAAATCTTTTCATTCATTCCATTAACAACTATATCTACAAATTTAGGTATAATCGGAACTGGTTGCCAGTCTAGATTTAAATAAGATAAATCTCCATTTATAGCTAATTCATCTTTATATTTTTGAATATTCTGTTCTCCTCTAGCGTATAATCGTCTATTGTGAAAAATGTTATAGTTGTTAGAATATCTCATACCACCCATGCCGGTACTCCACCATTCTCCTTCTATAGCTCTAGCAACTAACAATCCATACTCCAAGGATTCTTTCTCTTCCTGCGGTACCACCTGATCAGGAAATGAACTTCTCGTATTAGTATAAATCATTTGAAATTTATTTTTGACATATTACCATCGTTATTATATTTTACTAGTCCTAGCTGCATTTTTTTCATTGTTCTTGGTGCAGTAGGTTTATATCTATTTTTGTGACAAGCCATTAAGGCTAATCCAGAACTTATAGAGGCATCGTGTTTAGTTCTATTGTTTATATCAAATCTCGCCCAATCTTCTAATGTTCGTTGGAAATGCATGTCTCCGTAGCCCATATCTGTTTGACCAATAAAAGTATCAATATAAGTTTCAATAGCAGCTGCGTGAGATTGTTTCATATCTTCACTAGAGTTAGGTACTCCTCCTACTTCTTTTTCTGTTACAGACAGTTTGTTCCAAACTCTGTCAGGTCTGTTCATACTGAACTGTCTATATCCTCTTCTTTTTAAGTAGTATAACAATCTAGGTTTATTGTTTTCTGCTAATATCTGCATACCATAAAAATGCAAAGCCATTAATACATCTTCAAAAAATATTTCAGCAGTAGGAGGTCTTTCTATATATTCTAAAAAAAACTTGTTAGGAGGAACGTCTGCCATACAAAATTTAGTCAACCCATGTAGTGATCCTTTCGACCCTTTACCATCTACTGTTCCAGATATATCATAACTATCACATCCAAAAGCTCCAATCCACTCATTACCAGGATATTTAATCCCATTTTTTATAATCACTTGATTTTGCAATTCTTTAGGTGGAACCCATGAAACAAAAAATCTACCTTGATTGTTAGGAAAAAACATTACTCTAGTATCTTTAACACCGTGCTCCCATTGGAAGTTGCCTCTTGTTATTTCCGCTTTGTTATTTAATTCTTCGTTGTAATCTATTTGTTCGTATATCTTAACTAAATTAAATAAAGAAGCTTTAGTCTCATCTCTAAACGCATGCTTTTCAGTTCTGGGGAATTGTCTGTAAAATTCGTTTAACGCATCTTGGTCATCTTTTAAACCGTGAGCTTCGTTGTCCCAATGCTCAATAACTCCAATTCTGATAAGTGATCTATCAATACCTCGTACGGGGTTTTTTGGAGTGTCGAACACAGGAACTCCATGCATATCAATGTATCCTTCGTAGGACCATTCCATAGGAATGAATAGACTATAGAGGCCTGAAGCTGTTTGTCCATTTCTATTTCTTTTTGAGACATCTGAATTATAATATAGTTTTTTAAAGTTATCTCCACCCTTATCTAAAGCGTTGGATGTTGAACCCATCATGCATTTACCTACAATTCTTGATCCTAATCTTAAGGTGGTTTTTGTAACTCTCCAGTTGTTTAATATGTTATCTGGTCTTTCCCATTTACCACTTTCATCATGAGCTAGTAGTTTTAGCTTTTCACCATCATAACTATTATCGCCAGTGTTTTTCCAATCTATAGTGGTATCTAATCCTTCTAATTCTCTAAGCTCTTCATTGACCTCCAATTTTCTACGTGTAAGTTTAGATGCCGGAACCCTGTATGCCAATTCGGTTTTAGGGCGATCCATACCATCTTGGATTGGTTTGAAGAAAAACGGATAGTTAACCGAGATTGGTACAACTTTATCTGTGAACATTTTTTTAGCATCTGCACCAGTCTTAGATAAAATCCCGTATCTACTGTCGGATGATATGGTTGCTTGATTAACCAGTTCAGCGGACGACATAAAGGAAAATCCAGATCGTCTATTTTTAAGGTAGCACATCCCATAACACCTAGTGTCGGCTTTACAAGCCTCCCAGAAGATAAAGAATAGTCTATTTGATTCTCTGTAATCTGGTGCTCCCACATCAATCTTTGACCACTGCAAGTACATGTAATGAGTACCAGTGATATAAGTAGGTTTGCCATTGTTATAAAACCAAAATCCTTCATCTCTTCTTTTAAATTCTTCATCTATATAATCCCACCATTCTTCCCTAAAATCTTGAGGATACTTTTCCCAATCAAACCTACTTTTGATTTTACTTAAAACTTTAGGATATTCAGCTTGTTCCCAGTACTGTTCTTTTTTATCTTCATCTCGTTTAAAAGGATCATTAACTGCTGGTAAAGCTATACGTAAATTTTGAAGTTCAATTATTTGTCCAATTTTACCTGTTTTACTTATACAAACAAAATCGTATTCTGGATCATAACCATATTCCCATTTCTTAAATCTATTTTTCTTTTTAAGAATTTTTGGGTTAACTACGTCTTTAATCTCTTTCCAAAGTGCTTGCTTATAACTCATGATGATCTACTTTCTGCAAACCCCTTGAATGGTCGTTGAGTTTTTATCTCTTCTTTAGGTTTACCACTTAGTAAGGTTTCTTCTTCTTCTATTCTTTGCAGAATCTCAAAAGCATCAAAAATCGCTAACTTCTTGGTGGCAGCTGCGTTCTTGAGTCGGTCCGCAGTTACATCCTCCCCTGTATCTACAATCGGTTCCTTCGCTACTTTTATCAACTCGTTGACCGCCATTGCCCCAGCTTGGATTATACTCTTCTTCGTCTCCTTTATATTCATGTTTTAAGGTAATGTTACTTGATTTCATACAATAAAATAATTCACTATCTAAAATGAATTCCCAAGCAGCTTGAGGTGGAAAACTAACTAAATCTCCTACTGCTATATTTAATTCTAATAATTTTTTATTAACCACTTTAACTACACCTGTTTGTGGTTCAGCTTGCCTATTGACATAGTTAGATAAAGATTTAATAGGTTTAACTAAACACCTATCATATACACTTTTCCATTGTCCATTTCTTTTATAAAAATAAACTTGATCTAAAGAACAAAAATACATATCTTCTTTAAAGTAAGATCTACTATTTTGCTCTTTGCCTTTCATGTTATAAAATCTTCTAAACACATTTTGATGAACAGCTATAATATCACCCACTTTGATTTCGGTAGTAAACGCTTTAGGAAGAGCTATTACTCTCGCTGTTTTGTTCACAGCTTTATACTCCTCTATTTTAGTATTAACTATTAGTTCTCTACTTCCTAATTTCTTTGTGTTGTTATATCTTTCTCCTGCAGGTTCAACAATAAAGTCATATAAACTATTCACTATATTCTAAGTCGAATTCTACAGCAATAGCCATATTTGAGTTAAATTTTTTCCATGGTAAAACTTCATCTTCTTTCTGTATATATATCATATACTCCCCATGCTGTGGTTCTAAGATATCAGAAATAGTATGTCCTCCATATACGTTTTGACCTACTGCATAATGCATAGCCTCGTTTTTGTAATCGGAACCTATACTTATTTTTCTTATTTTATTAACCATCTTAATCTACTTTACTTAATTCCGCTTCAAGTTGAGGTTTTTCAATTTCCTTATACTCTCCAGTTTCTACATTAATATTTATAGATCCGTATTCTTTTTCTAGGTCGTGTTTAAATTTTTCTACCTCCATGTTAATCTCACCAAATTGATGCAACAGTCCATGCTTCTGAGCTTCTAAATAACCAACTTGATTTAATATTTCATTTAATTTTGTTTGTTGTTCTTGGACAACTTTTAATTGCTCTGATTTTATTTTTTTCATTTTATTTTATTTAATTTATATTAGAATTTCCTATCATTACCAAAGAGCTACAACATCATCAAAAGTTCCAGCAGATATGTTTGTTACTGTTAGCACTGAAAATGGTAATATTGTTCCGGCTTTCACACCTTTAAATTGTGTTTGCTTTGTTACTCCAGTGAAAATATCATTAGAAGCTTCCATTATTACAGTTATGTCCATGTCAGCTGCAATATATAAAGCCGCTGGAGGACCTGGGTTTACATAATTGTTTTTCCCATAAGTATAACTATATTGTGTTTTTTCTTTGAAGTACCCAATATCTGTTTTTGGTCCAGGTTTTATAGTTAAAGGATCTCCATAGGCCCAAGCTATTGGTGTTACTATATCAACTGCGTTGATAATTAAAGTTCCGGTATTGTTCCCGCATTCAGCATCAACACTAACTATATCCCCTGGTACGTATCCAAACCCTTGGTTATTTACAGCAGCATTTCCAATTACACCATTTGCCATATTTACTGTCAAATCTACAGTTAAGCCGCTACCACTACCACCTTGTGTTCTTACATCTGTAGCTCCATTAGCACAATAATACTCAAGACCTGCACTTCTTATATTTAAAGAGTATGGAGGTGGGTCTATAATACCATATTGCGCTTCTAAGGCACTTAGAGCATATGCATCATGTGCAAATACTCTAGGTTCTTTGTACATCGTTCCTATTAAACTCATTGTTTGTTTTTATTTTTATTTATAAATACTTTTTCAGCTCCTCTAGAGCCAAAGTAAGCTACATATACTGTTACTAATAATGTTTGTAATAAATCGATCCAAGCAGCTTTCATGTCAAACAATAACTGTATAGAGTCAAATACTATAAATAAAGTCATACATACTGTTAGGTATATTAAAGCTAACGGTCTTGTATTTTTGCTTAACCAAGAATCAGATTGCATATCATATTGCCATCTTTCAGAAACACTATTCATCTCTGCAATGTCTTGATCAATCATTTTCAAAACTAAATCTTTATCTACAGGATCCATTTCTTCATCTTGAGATATCAAGTTTTTTACAACTCCATAAACCCCATTGCTTGGAAGAACGTCTCCAATAGTATCTAAAATTTTAGGACCTTTTTCTTTTAAAAATATCCCAACTTTAGTTTCTTTAAACTTCTTTCTTGGTTTCTTCTGTTTGCTCATTATTAGCATTTTTATAAGGAAATGCTTTGTTTAAAGCTTCTTTCCTTTTACCACAACCACATGGTTTCTTTGTAACTTTACTTACTGTATCTACTACTTTTTTTATTCCAGTTGCAGTGGTTATTTTTTCGATTGTATCTCCCAATCCTTTTGATTCATTTGATTCCATTATATTTTTTTTTATTCTCCTTCTTTAAATGCTAAGAAAAACTCTCTTAATCCTACTCCTAGTGCCATGCCAGAATACATTAGATGATTTTCAATCAATAATGCTATACCAATAGCTACACACATTCCCGTTCTAAACAACGGTGAGTTAATTACTATTTTTATCTTATCCATTTTGCTAACTGTTTAATTTTTCTTCAAAAGCTTTTCTTCTTGAACTACCTTTGTTTGGTCTATAAAGCTCCATTTTTTTTAAATCTTGCACTGTGCTTGCCGCTTTTTGCATGTCATTATACCTTGGTGAGTTAATCTGTGTTTTCGGAAACGGTGATTGACCTAGCATTATTTGTTGACCAGGAGTTAATTTTTCTACTAGATTTTTATGATGTGCCATTATTTATCTGATTTAGTTTTACAAGACATTGTTTTGGCTTTTCTTTCTACGCAAGCCATGATACGTTCTTTACTTCCTTCACCTTTATATCGATCTATCATTCGCCTTGCAGCAATAACATGATCGCAATCAGGAACTGGAAAAGATCGGTCAGGTCCACAGAAAGCACTAGCTTTCATTTTTTTTCTTTGTTCTGATGATAATCTAGCCATAATTATTTATTTATGTAAAGGACCAGACTTAGTATTCTTATAAGGAAAGTTTTTGTTAAACCAATCTTTTCGATAGTCACAATTACATCCTCCTGGAATTTTATCTGCTAATTTTTTAATACCTGTTCTGGTAGTAAATTTTTCAATAGTGTCACCTAGTCCTTTTGATTTCATAATATTATTTTATGCGCGACTACCCATATGTTTCAAAACCTTAGTTCTAGAATGTCTGTGATATGCGTCATCGTGAGCATCGTCTTTTAAAGCGTGAGCGTGATCAAAATCATTCTTAGCCCATGACTTATGCCCATGTTCTAAATCATACCTTCCGTCAGCACCCAGTTTTTTTTCATGCGAATAGTCGTCCATAGACGCTTCCTTGTCTTCGTATTTATCCATTTTTATACTTGTCTTTGTCGCCATTTTTTTCACTTGGCTTTGATTTCTTACTTGTTGACTTCCCTCCGCTATGTGCTTTTACAGCTCGTTGTGCTGCTTTAAGATTTGCTTGTAAGAATTTCCCAATCCCGCCAATAAGTTTCTCGTTGCCGCCTTTTTCACCGCCTGTAGGACCACCTTTTTCACCTGGATCTCCATCATATCCACCAGCTCTTTTCGGGGCGTCACTGCGAAATTGATCAACACTAGTAATAGCCGGTATTCCAACTGGTGTATTTGGAGTTGGTGTTGGTGTGTCTAATCTAGTTGCTGGAGATGGAGTAATAACTGCTCCTTTTGCTACATTCATAGCTTCTGCCCCACCCATAATTGCTTCAACACCTTTCATTGCTGATGTTGTTGTTCTTGCTGTTTTTGCCATAATTTTTAAATTATATGTTTTTGTATTCTTCTGTCGCATCAAATGATGGACATGCTTTGTTTGCAAAATCCCTATGCGAGTGAATTACCGCATTTGGATACATTGCTTTTAGTGTTCGAAGAACACATAATAATGCTTCTTCTTGTTCAAATGTTCTTGTGTCTGCTGGTGTTTTCCCGTCTTCTTCGACTCCACCCGCATAACAAACTCCTATCGAGTTTCTATTATATCCTTTACAATGAGCACCCATTTTTGCTATATCTCTACCTTTGTGAATTCTCCCAAAAATATCTATATAAAAATGATACCCTATATCGGACCACCCTCTACCTTCTACGTGCCATTTCCTGATAGTATCAACTGATACATCTTGACCATCACGCGTAGCTGAGCAGTGTACTATAATTTTATTTATTTGCCTCATTGTTACCTTTCTTTAGTAAATACCATTTATGTAAGGTGTAACCTAAAGTAGCTCCTAAAAGTAATATCTTTAATGTTGGCTCCATCCAGTCACAACAACTAGCAGCAAACGCTCCCGTGTTTACAGCATATAGTTTAACACTATCAGCAAGTTCCACTTTAACCTTTGTTGGCGTTCAGCACTGCATTACCTTTATAAGGTATAGCATCTGCTACACATACTGATTTAACTGCTGTGTTGTTAGCAACCATTTGTCTTTTTCCTAAAACCTTTTTAGCAGGTATTGGATTAGGCCTTCCAGCCGGTGTTTGTTTATATCCTTGTTTTGGCATAATATTTATTTAAGCGTAGTCTTGTGTGTTTTCATCATGTGAGATGTACGGGTTAGCAATGTTAGAAACTCCTTGACTCCAGTTGTTTCCGTCACTAGAAGAGGGTGACATTGTAGATAAAGATTTTCCATTGACATTGGTAATTTCATTACCCAAACCAACTCCATCTTTGTTATTACCTCCAACACCTGGTGCAGCGCTAACGTTTCCAGGAATAGTGTTATTCACTGTTGGATCTATTTTCCCTGTATTAGGATCTACTTTTCTAGGATCTTTTCCAACTAGAGATTCCATTCCAGCTGAAGTTCCCATTCCTACTAAACCACCTAAGCCTTCTTCGCCTCCAAGCATAGATGATCCAATTCCATGAACTACATCATATACTTGCCACGCGGTTTTCGCTTCATCATCTGTCATTGCCATATTATCTTGTTTTATCTTTATTTAAATAAGTTATGGAAGTGGATAATACTTTATCACTATAGCTAGATCTCTTCATAATTGAATTAGATCTAGTAGTTTCAGGAATATCCTCTTCCCCTAACATTATACGGTACATTCTCGCGATCAACTGTTTACACTTGAAAGAAACTTTATATATATGGTACTTCTG
>Ga0315316_10000891_pt1 | contig 20336 bp, 29 predicted proteins | sample M160m3416metaG_FD_203702 | JGI IMG/M metagenome (GOLD analysis project Ga0315316, IMG submission 203702) | Ammonia-oxidizing marine archaeal communities from Monterey Bay, California, United States - M1 60m 3416 | ecosystem: Environmental > Aquatic > Marine > Intertidal zone | place: USA... | reverse complement strand
GTAAATAATTTCCTTAATTTTAGGGTAGAAAATTTCAAGGTTAGCGAAGAAGGCTCTCTCCATGATATAATTAGGCATGAACAGCAAAGTTTTGATATCGCCAACCCCGATAACTCTGATGAAAACTTCGGCTTCCTTTCGACCAGTTAAATGGATAGCGTCCGCGATATATTGGTTAATTTAGGCTACCACTTGGTTGATAGCGGGAAAGATTATAGAGCGAAGCCTCTCTATCGAGACTCCAGTAGTAACACCGTGCTTTCTATAAACAAAGGAACGGGTAGGTGGATAGATTTCAAAGAGCAGCGCTTCGGCACCTTGGAAGAGCTTGTACGCTTAACTCTTAAGCTCGAAGACATAAGCCAAGCTAAACTTTACCTTTCAAATAATTTCGAATTCAAGGCTATCACCCCTGAAAAGGAGAAGCTCAAGTCTCCTACTGTTTTTAATTCAGATAACCTCGACAGAATCGTGCCTGATTATTCCTACTGGTCGGGACGTGGCATCTCTAAAACCACTCTCAAGACTTTTGAGAGCGGGGTAATGCACGAAGGGAAAATGAAGAATCGCTATGTTTTCCCCGTATTTGATTTTCGTGACAGGTTAATGGGAGCGGCAGGGAGGGATATCACTAACACTCAAGGGGCCAAATGGAAGTTCTCGGGAGAAAAAAGCCTTTGGGCCTACCCCTTGAAGTACAATCAAAAAATCCTCCAAAACCTAAAAGAAATAATTCTGGTAGAAAGCATTGGAGATATGTTGGCCCTGTGGGAAAACGGCATTAAGAATGTTATCGTCACTTTTGGGCTACATGTTTCCTCTAAGATTAAGCAGATTTTAATAGCTTTAGATCCAAATAAAATATATATTTGCTTTAACAACGACGATAATAGAGCAGGGAATAATGGAGCGCTGAAAGCTTACAATAACCTGAAACGCCAGTTCGACACCCATCAACTAGAAATTAGCTTGCCACCCAAAAATGACTTTGGGTGCATGTCCACGGAAGAAATAAATACATGGAGCAAAAACCTAAAGGGGTAAAAGAAAGAATTCTTTCAGCCTCCCGCTTAAAAACTCTAGAGACCTGCTCATGGTCGTATTGGTGCAATTACCACTTAAGGCTTCCTCAAAAGCAAAACGAGGGTGCATTACGCGGAACTGTTTGCCACTTAGTGTTTGAGATGCTTGTCAAAAAGAAGCATAAAAAACATTTTAATAAAATCTCTAAAGGCGGCACTATCACGGCTAGCCCCGCCGTTCACCGCATGGTGATGAAGCATTTGGTCCAAATGGAGAATAGTTTCGACCTACCAATGACCAACGAGGAAAATACGGAGCTGGTAGACGACATGATAGTGGTAGGGCTAAATTGTGACTTTTTTGGGAAAGGGGGCAGGGTAGATAAGCCAGAGCATGAATTTCTGCTAGAAAGTAAAGACCCAGCATATAAAATAAGAGGGTTTATTGATAAACCGGTACTCTATAAAAAAGGTAAAAAAATAAAAATTGTAGATTACAAAAGTAGCAAATATAAATTTCGTGGAGAAGAGCTTCATTCTAACGTTCAGGCGATGGTATATACTTTGGCCGCTCAAAAAGAATGGGAGGGGTATGAGCCTACGGTTGAGTTTCAGTTTTTAAGACATCCCCGTAGCCCGCTTCAACAACTTAAATTTAATGAAGAACAATTAAGGGGCCTTGAATATTATTTGGCTCACACTTTTCAAATAGTAAACAACTTCACGGACGAAACCGCCATTACTAATTACGCAGCCGACAAGAAAAAAGATGCATGGCTTTGCAAGATAGGCAAGTGGAGATGCCCCTACATTGACCCTTATGACTATTTCGTTATTGTAAATAAAGAAAAAGAAGAGATAAAAAAATCTTTTAAGAAAAAAGAGCTTCAAAATATCCTAGAAAAAGGCCAAAAGATAGAGAAAAGGACTTATGATGGGTGCCCCCGCCACAAACCTACTACCCAAGATAATATACTTGACATGTTTGCCTGAAGTATATTAAGGTTGGTGGTTCATGGATGAAATAATTCCTATATTTAAAAGCCACTACAGCCTTGGCCGCTCCATCTTAACTTTAAAAGAGCCCAAGGACCCTCAGGAAACGCATACTGCTGATTCCGTTTTTGATATCTGCCAAGATGCCGGTATGAAGGAGGCTGTTCTCGTTGATGATAATATGTCCGGCTTTTTGGAAGCTTATACCAGAGCAGAAGAACTAAAAATAAAATTAATTTTCGGATTGCGCTTAACCTTTTGCCCAAATGCCTTAAACAAAACGGAAGAAGGAAGAAGGAATTCCTTTAAAAACATAATTTTTATTCGTAATGCTGAAGGTTATAAACAGTTAATAAAGATTTACACCGTCGCCGCCCAAGAGGGGTTCTATTATGAGCCTCGTATAGACGCAACAACCCTTAAGTCTTTATGGACGAAGGACTTACTCTTGGCTGTGCCTTTTTACGACTCCTTCCTTTACAATAATAAATATACTGACGCCCAATGTATTCCAGATTTTAGTTTTTGCGACCCTATCTTTTTCCTTGAGGATAATGACGTCTTAATTGACAGAGACTTAAGAGAGAGGGTGATAGAGTTCTGCGGGGACAAATATAAGACACAGAGAGCTAAAAGCATTTATTACAAAAATAAAGATGACTTTGGTGCGTACTTGACTTTTAAATGCATTAATAAACGGACTTCTACAGAGAAGCCCAACTTTGATGGAATGTGCTCGGATGAATTTTGTTATGAAAGTTACTTGGAGGCTGTAAATGGATAACCATCTAATAAGGTTTCAAAAAAAGAAGTTCCTCTTTATGGATTTTGAGACGTTTAACGTCTGCCTAAGTGAAAGGTTTAATCTCCCATGGCAGGTAGCGGCCATACTTATAGAGACGGAGGAAAATAAAAGCGGCTCCATTGTTAACAAAAAGAAAGCGGTTCAAGATTTATATCTTAAGTGGGATACAGATTTAAAAATCAGTAAAGACGCAAAGAGAATAACTAAATACTCCGAGACAGCTTTCAGGAAAAAGTGCATCCCGCAACAAGAAGGCTTTGAGAAAATTTTTAATTTAGTAGAGGACTGCGATTATATAGTAGGTCATAACTTCTTAGGTTTTGATATTTACCTATTACGGAACTGGTACCGCAAGCACGGTAAGAGTTACGACCATCTTCCTTATAAAGTTCTGGATACTTTCGCTATAGCCAAAGCTATAGGAGTAGATCAAAAATATAAAAGCAAAGAATGCGGATTTCTTGATTTTCAACTTAAGATGATAAACATTCGCAAGAAAGGTCTTAAAAGCAGTTTGGGAGCCTTGGGCAAATCAAATGGCATAACCCATGATTATGATAAGCTTCATGACGCTTTAGTAGACTTAGAACTGAATATTAAAGTTTGGGATAAATTAAAGTACCAAATAGATTTTTAATCCTTAATAGCGGGCTGTATAATGAATACATGCCCAGCTTAGACTTTGTATACGATTTAACTGAAAAACTTGATGAAGAAGAAAGCCTTAATTATCTTGTCCTTACTATCCGAGAGGGGAGTAAGGAGGATAAAGTTGATGTTTTCTTTCGAATAGACCCGGAGTGCGAAGAAGTTTTCACTAAATCCATAGATTCAATAAAAGAAGTAATTACCGCGAGAAATGACCCAGACACAAGCAAAAAAGCCAAACCCAAACCTAAAAGGAAAAAGAAAAAATAATTTCGCGGGAAATTTTTCCCGTCTCAATTTGCCGCTTCATGGAGTCCGCCTCCCAAGCTTTCAGATCGAAGACAAATACATCAATGATCTTGCTTTAGATAAAAATATATCCACTTACGATTTCCTGAGAGAGATCTGCCTAAAAAGATTTCGTCTTCTAGGCTTAAATAATAACCAAGAGAAAAAAGTTTACATTGATAGAATCAAGTATGAGCTTAATATTTTACAAGAGTTAGATTTTGTTGAGTACATTCTTCTAGTATGGAAAGTCGTAACCTACTGCCGCGAAAATGATATTCCTCTAGGGCTTGGAAGAGGGTCAGCGGCGGGGAGCATGGTTCTTTACTTGCTTCAAATCACTCAAATAGATCCTGTTAAATATGACCTGTTTTTCGAGAGATTCGTTTCAAAAGCTCGAGCCAAGAAAAAAGTAGTAGATGGTATTACGTATTTAGATGGTTCCTTGATGTGTGATGTAGATGTTGATGTTTGTTATTATCGCCGACAAGAAGTTCTTCAATACCTCAAAGACGAATTCGCCGGAAGCACTTCAAAAATTCTTACCCTTAATACTTTAAGCGGTAAGCTTGTAATGAAGGAATGCGGGAAGGTAGCGGGAGGAAAAGAGGAATCAGAGATGAACGGCGTTACTGCCCTCATACCCAAAGTTTTCGGTAAAGTTAAAAACATAGATGAGGCATATGAAGAAGTCCCCCAGTTCGCTGAGTGGTGCGACAAAAACCCTAAAATTTACAAAACCGCTTTAAAACTTAGTAATTTAGTAAAGAATAAAGGGGTCCATCCTTCTGCTATTTTATTATCTTACGGGAAAATGAGCGAAAGCTGCCCATGCGAACTCGATTCCTCAAAGGAACCTGTATCGGCTTTTGACATGGATTGGTCTTCCGTATCTAACGTTAAACTAGACGTATTGGGATTGCGAACTGCTTCCGTAGTAGATGCTTGTTGCAAAATTCTAAAAGAGACAAAAGACATAGACATAAGTCTTTCCTCTGTTGACTTGGACGATCCGTTTATTTACCAGCATTTGTTTGACTTGAAATTACGTCATGGAATTTTTCAAATAGAGGCTGATGCTAACTACGAAGTTTGCCGTAAGGTAAAGCCTAAGAATTTAGAAGAACTTAGCGCTGTACTCGCCCTAGCTAGACCGGGCGCTATGCAATTCGTAGATCAGTTTGCTAATTATACCAACAATGACGTATACGAAGCAATCCACCCTTTCTTTGATGACATTCTAGGCAGCACTGGCGGAGTGTGTCTTTATCAAGAGCAGATGATGAAGATGGCCCATAAAGTAGGATTCACCCTTGACGAGGCGGAAATACTGCGACGCATAGTGGGTAAAAAGAAAGTTAAAGAAGTTCGGAAGTGGAAAAAGAAAATCCGCGACAAGGTCGAAGAAAACGACTTAGAGAAAGAAATAGGGGATATCCTATGGCAAGTGTTGGAAGATTCCGCTAATTATTCCTTTAATAAATCTCACTCGATTTCTTACGCTTCTTTAGCGGCTATTACAGCCTTCCTTAAATTCAAGCACCCTAAAGAGTTCTTTTTGGCTTTATTAAGGATGACTAGGTTTGAGCCCGACCCCATCGCAGAAATATCAAAGATAGCTCGTGAGCTGCCCAAGTTTAACATAAAACTTTTGGGGCCAAACCTATTGCGATCCGAAATGGATTTTTCCATTGAAGGCGACAATATAAGATTTGGTCTAACTTCTATAAAAGGGATCTCTGATAAATCTATCCAAAAACTTGAGAGCTTTAAAAATAAATATTCTAATAAATTTGAAGTTTTTCAAGGCGCGGGAGAGGCAGGTCTAGGCATTGGTATCTTATCAGCCTTGATACAAGCCGGTGCGTTAGAAGGAGAATTTAAACATTCTAGAAGCTATACGGTAGCTGAAGCCCAGCTCTGGAACCTTCTTACTCCACGGGAAAAAGCTAAAGCTTTCGACTTGGCCGAGGAGAAGGATAGCGACTTGATGGAGGTTATAAAATTTTTAAATAAAGAGCTTAAAGATGAAAAAGGTAGATCTTTTATCAAAGACTCGCGAGTTGAGACTATTCGTCGACATTTTGAACCTTACAAGCAAATCTTCCAAAAGAATAAACAGAATCAAGATTTTGCTAACTGGTACTACGAAAATTCGTTACTGGGGTACACTCATGGGAAATGCTTGAGGGAAGTGAGCTCGGAATACAGCCATCTTCACAGTATGGAAGAATGCTTAAATCGCAATGAAGGAGCCTCAGTCAACTTTATAGGCACGGTAGAGGACACTTATACCTCTAAGAGCAAAGCAAAAGGGACGCCTTACTTACGCCTTCAAGTCCAAGACGAAACCGGAGTGTGCACAGTAATGCTTTTTACCCAAAAAAACAGGGATAACATAGAAATATGCAGGCAAGCTAATGGAGGAAACCTTCCCGACAAAAAGAGCATTGTTATTGTAAAAGGCACCAAAAAAGAAGGGGATACTATTTTTGCCAATCTTATTCGCGCTCAAGACCAAAAGATTTTTATGAAATTAAGTGAAATAAAAAACTTGACTTCCCAGCCCTAAGCTACTAATATATCGGAACTGATTATGTTGCAGTACTACAAACCTAACGCGAAAAATACCGGCTCAGCCTGCTCATTCTCTTATAATAAGAAGGATAGGGCTTTGTGGGTAAACTTCATCAAGCAGTCGTCTTGGAACGACTCCACTAAAAGCGGAACCTTCAAGGGGTCAGGCCCCGAAAAGAAGGCTAATTCAAAGTTCAGCGTCACTGAACTTGCTGGATTGGTTCACGCAATTGAAACCAATGGGGAATTTAGCAATTTTCACGGAACTAAAGAAAGGAATACTACCTTTAAGTTTGCTCCTTACGTTCGTGATGGAAGCCAAATTGGATACAGCTTCTCCTTAAACCAAAATAATCAAGCGGAGGGGATTAAAAAGTCATTCTTAATCGGCTTTACTTTCCCAGAAGGAAGGATGTTAAAAGAGTATGCCCTTACCGTCTTAAATAATTATTTTATAGAATGCATAGAAGAGAGTCAGTTTAAGAACTCTTCAAACGGCAATTCCCAAGGCTCTTCATCAAAAGAAAAAGTGGAAAGTGAAGCTTCTAAGACGGATAATACTCCTGATATAGACCTTGACGTCCCTTTTTAATGAAGAAGCTTATATTTCAAACCGACTCGAGTTTAGCGAAGACGGGCTTTGGCAGAAATGCTAAGGCCCTCTTGTCTTATTTATACAAGACTAAAAAGTATGAAATAGTTCAATATTGCTGCGGTACCGATTATTCCAACCCAGTCCTCAAGACTACTCCTTGGAAATCCATAGGGACATTACCGGACGATATTAACGAGCGCCAGCGTATATGCCAAGACGCAGGGCAAGCTCGAACGGCGAGCTATGGAGGCTATTTAATTGATAAAGTAATCAAAGAGGAGAAGCCCGATTTCTATTTTGGAGTGCAGGATATTTGGGGAACTGAATTTGCAATAGGGAAACCTTGGTTCGATAAAATAAACTCGGTCATTTGGACGACTCTTGACTCCCTTCCTATTTTGCCCAGTGCCGCAGGGAACGCTCCTAAAATTAAAAATTATTGGATTTGGAGTAGCTTCGCCACAAAGGCCCTTCATGATATGGGTCATACTCATGTTAAAACGGTTCATGGCTGTATTGAATCTTCTCATTTTTTTAGGCTTGAGGATGAAAAGAGATCAGAGTTGCGTAAAAGCTATAATATTGAAGAGGATGCTTTTGTAGTAGGGTTTGTTTTCAGGAATCAGTTAAGAAAATCAGTCCCTAATTTACTAGAGGGGTACGCTAAATGGAAAAGGGAAAATAACCCCAAGAAAAAAACCTACCTATTGCTTCATACTCACTGGAAAGAAGGGTGGGGCATCCACAAGTTGGCGAAAGAGTACGGCGTCCCTCATGAGGAAATACTCACAACTTACGTTTGCAAGAAATGCACCAAATACCAAGTTAAAGTTTATAGCGGAGAAGAGCAGAACTGCCCTTATTGCGGTAACGAAAAGATGCAGGTAACAACAGGGGTAGGCTTTGGTGTTCGTGAAAGTCAATTAAATGAGATTTACAACTTAATGGATGTATACTGTCACCCTTTTACAAGTGGCGGTCAAGAAATTCCAATTCAAGAAGCTAAGCTGGCAGAACTTATCACTTTAGTTACTGATTATAGCTGCGGGGAAGAAAGTTGCGAAAAAGGATCAGAGTCTATCCCTCTGGCTTGGTCGGAATACCGAGAGCCTCAAACAGAGTTTATCAAGGCATCTACTAACCCTCTATCTATCGCCTCTAGCCTAGAGGACGTTTACCAGATGGAGCCGTCAGCGAAAAGAAAGAAGGAGGAGAAAGGTCGTAAGTGGGCCTTAGATAACTTCTCGGTAGAAGTAATAGGCAAGTTTTTCGAAGACTTTATTGATAACGCGCCTGAAGTAAATTACGACTTCGAAGCAGCAGACAGTGCCGAAGGAAGAAAGAAGAATAACCCTGACGCAGTTATACCTAACATAGAAAACGATTCAGACTGGGTATTAACCTTATACAAGGAAATATTAGCCACCGATAACCACACAAATGATGACGGTTATAAGAACTGGATGAAGCAAATAGAGCATAAAGTTCCACGCTCCCAAATCGAAGATTATTTCCGTAAAGTAGCACGGGATCATAATAATAAATTTTTTCCAGTAAAAATAGAAGACCTACTAGATGAAGACGATAAAGGCAAACGCATAGTTTACGTGATGCCAGAGTCAGCGGTGGATGTTTTTATGTCGACCTCTTTACTAAAGTCAGTAAAAGAAAAGTATCCTGAGTATAATTTGTATTTTGCGACCAAGCCCGAATACTTCCCTATCGTGGATGGGAATGAATATATTCATAAGGTCATTCCATATTCAGCTTCTTTTGATAATACTCTTTCCCTTGAGGGAGTGGGAGAGAATGAAGGTTATTTCGAAATAGCCCTTACCCCCTACTTAACTACCCAGCGGTTAAACAATTACGTTCACAACGGTAAAGATAAAATTAATAAGGAGCATTTATGCACGTTTTAGAATCTTACGCACTTCAAAATGACCTCAAGATAGATCGACCTTTAATTTTTGAAAGGTTCTTTCCCTTGGCGGTAGAAGATTATATTACTATCGACACTTCGACTCTTGGCACGGGCTCATTAGCTTATGACCACTGGCAGCAGGTGATAGATTTAATTCACCCCATACTAGAGGCAAAGAATATCTCTATAATACAACTTGGAGATAAGCAGGATAAACCCCTAACCTCGTGCTACATGGCCCTTGGTCAATGCAATTTCAACCAAAAAGCCTATGTAATAAAAAAGAGCCAACTTCACATCTCTACAAATAACGAGTCTATGCACCTAGCTTCCCATTACGGCAAGAAGACCGTGGCTCTCTTTTCTAATAATTGTTATCCGGAGCAGTTCTTTCCTTACTGGAGCAACGAAGAAGACATCGAAATTCTTTCGCCGGAATCAGATGATAAACCCTCTTTTAACCCCAATGAAAACCCCAAGTCTATCAATAAAATTAGGCCCGAAGATGTAGCTCTTAAAATTTTAAACTTTATGGGGATTTTTGCTTTTTCTCCGGAATATAAAACTTTACGAATTGGGAGTTCTTTTTATCGCACCCGAATCGAGTCTACCTTGACCCATCTCTTAGACCCTAAGAAACTTAGCATTTCTTCTATTATCGTCAGGATGGATTTGAACTTTAATGAGCAGGCTCTAGAGGCTCAACTTAAAGCTTGCCCGTGTTCCATTATAGCGAACTGCCCATTTAATCCTGAAATTCTCGACAAGTACGCAGCTAATATTGCTGAGTTAATCTATTATATTGAAGACGCCGACCCTGCAGGGGTAGCTTTTATCGCTAAAGCTCGAGAAAAATCCATAAACTTCCTCCTCCGAAGCCGGGCTGGTGACGATGAGATTAGCGATTATAAATTAGCATATTTTGATTATGGCCTGATCCATCAAATCTCTCGTAAAACTCAAGACGACTTTCCCGAACTCAAAGGGAAAAAAAATCTTCATTACAAATCTAAACACTTTATCATTCACAATACCAAGTTCTACCCCTGTAGTGCGGCATTACTTGGGGATGAATTTTTTAATCTTACAGTAGATGACCCCTCAAAGCGCCAAAGTAGCGGCTTCCCCACTATGGAACATGAGCCCCAAACAGTCATTGATGACCCATTATTCTGGGAAGAAGAAGAGCACTTTCACTTTTTTGAAAAAAAATAGTTGACGCCCTCCCCCGCTTCAACTATCTTTAATTCCGCATGGCGAATACTACGATAAATAAACCGCCCGTCATTGTTAAGAGGAACCAGCACGGGCTACTTGAGGATAAAAATATTACTTATGTTTTTAACGATGACGGGAGCGTAAACTGGAGGAAGATGATCAAGTCGGAGTTTCTTGTTGCGAATCGCGACAGAACAGATGAGACGGATATTTCTAAGCTGGAAGATCACGAACTCATTATCCTTCTTGGCGGCTTAAAGGATTTAGCTGCTATAAGGGGCTTTCACTCAGTCACTTACAAGATCCACAAGGCGTCTCAGGAATACGTTTGTGCTTCTTGCTCTATAGTTTGGATTGGTAATTACGAAACTGAAAAAGGGGAATCGATACTATTTGAATCTGTAGCTGATGCAGGATTAAATAACACCGAAGGCTTCGGGCAAGTGTACCTTGCTGCTATAGCTGAGAACAGGGCATTTTGCCGAGCTGTTCGGAATTTTTTGCGCATCAACATTGTAGCAAAGGAAGAAATTAAAAACGTGAAAACTTCTAAACCTACGCCCAGTGTAAATTCAGCTTCACCCCATATCTTCCTAGCTAAGCTAATGAAGGAAAAGAAAATTGAATTCACTGCCATTAAAACTCGAATGGTGGAGGAACAAATTGACGGAGCCTCTGATTGGGGTACGGTAAAAGATATCCCTCGGCTTAAAATGTTTGAGATAATAGAGAGGCTCCAGAAGAAAAAATAACCATGAAGCTGCAAGAGTTCAAGGTTAGCGATCAGACTTTTAAAGAGGCCAAAAAAAGGTTCGATAACTTCCCGTTAATCAATAACTCGATTAGGAATCGGGAAGGTGGGCTTGTAGGTTACATAGGTGAAGCCTTAGTCTTGCACCTTGAGGGGGGCGCGATAAAAGATACTTACGATTACGATGTAGTAAGTTCAAAAGGGGTTAAGATTGACGTTAAGACCAAAGAGAGAAAAGTAGCTCCTCGCGCTAATTACAACTGCACGGTTGCTAATTTTAATACTAAGCAAAAATGTGATAGGTATTCATTCGTAAGCGTCTTGGACGATTACAAAACCGCTTGGTACTTAGGGAGTATCTCGAAGGAAGACTTCTATAAAAAAGCCATCTTCTACAAACAAGGGGATCTGGACCCTGATTCTTCCCCGCGTTATCCTTTCAAATTTACGGCTGACTGCTACAATATTAAAGTGAATCAGTTGGACCGTTGACGTATTTCAAATGACCTATGCTGATTAAGGCATTTCAATGTCTCTATACAAAAAAATGGACCAACTAGACCTATTCCTTACAACGCCGGAGGTTTCCGTAAAACTGGATGCCGCAAAAGAAGCTAAAGTTGATTATGGCAGAAGCGTTGCCGATAAGATACTCAGCCAGTATACAGCCGAGAAACCCTCTACTCACTGCGACCCAGCCTTCGAACGATGCGTTAAAAACCGTTTATTGATCGTCCTAGACATGGGCGCTAACTCTGCTACATTTTTTGATGGAAAAATAAGCGATAGTGAAATAATAGAGCTAAGAACACTGACGGATCTAAAAGGAAAAGAGCTTAAAGATAGGAAAAAAGGACTACTCACCCCTCCGAAGAAGGGCGAACCATATCTTCTAGAAAAATATAAACTGACCCACAGTGAACTCTTAAGAATCCCTGAACGTTTCCCTAACCATTGCATAGTGATAGAAAATGCTCATGGCGCAGTACCTCAAGGGAGCCTTTCTTTAGCTCAGCCTTTTCTTGAAAAGGAACTATTTGCGTTTTACAGCTTATGTAAGAAAAAGGGCTGTTTATTGAGGTTTTGGCCCGAAAAGCTTACCCCTAAAACCCTTAGAAAAATGGGCTTTATCAAAGACGATTTTCTAGACCCCATAGCTTTATGGATCTTCATTCACGAGAATGTAGACAGATTAAACCTAAAAAAACCTCGATCATCTTTCCGACTTGGTAAGAAGCGAGAAGAGGCCCATGCTTTTGTTAAAGAAAGCAATGGGATTTTAAATACTCTGAGGACCAGCAAGATGCGAGGCGAAGAAAACGTTTTAAGTTCTTTTTTGATCGAAATTATACCTAAAATTATCCATGATACTAAATTTATAGACTATGACGGAAAAGACTATACAGAAGAAGTCTTAGACGCCTTTAACTTAGTTAGCCTTGAGAAGTTTAAAGAAGATCAAGCTCACTGCAAGGCGACAGGAAAAACACAACATTTAACATGCTCCTTCTACCTAAAAAATACCGGCGACAACAAAGCGGGAGACCTTAAGCTCAACTCACCATGCCTTTCCTCAGCAGTGCTACCCTCCCTTCTCTCTTGCTTTTTAGGAAAGACTGAACAGGATCAAGATAAGAGAACAACCGCAAAAGCTCACATAAGGACAATAGATGGGAGACAACCAAGCTGGGCGCACGCTAAGGAGTTTATCCTACGCCTCACTCCTCACCACCATAAAGGGGGTATCGCTAGAAGCAACTTAACGCATTGGGGCTCTAGGATTTACGTCAAAAGGAAATATAAGGAAATATACGGGGGGTCTCTTCCAAAAGATATAGCAGACTTCTCCAAAGAACAAGAAAGATTTTTTATTGATTATAGAAAATTATATTTTCATAAAATCATGAAACTAATGTTCAACTTCTTAAAAACCGCTGTGCTTGAGAAATACAGCTATTTAAAGTAAAGTTAACATTTTGAGTGCATTTCAAATTAACTATACCCACTAGGGTATTTCACTGTATCTATGCACCTTTAAGAAATGAAAGAAAAAAAAATAAAAAAAGAATGGGGGCACGAGGTATGGCTGGCCAATAACGAGAAGGAAAATTACTGTGGTAAAATTCTTTTTATTAAAGAGGGCAAGTCTACCTCTATGCATTTTCACGCTAATAAACATGAGTCTTTCTATATTTTAGAAGGAACGCTTTGTATACACATTGTTAATACAGATACGACTGAGGTAACTCCTCATTACGTTAAAGAAGGGAAAAGATTCGTCATGGACAGGTTTGTTCCGCATAAGCTTGAAGCGTATGACGGGCCAGTTAAATTTATTGAAATAAGTACCTTTCACGAAGATAATGATAGTTACCGCGTTTACCGATGAAATTAGCGATAGTTAGCGGCGGGTTCGACCCCGTTCATGTAGGTCATCTGGAGCTTTTTGAGAAGGCTAAAGACATGGCAGATGATCTATTTGTTATCGTTAATGACGACTCTTTCCTTGAAAGAAAAAAAGGGAAGCCTTTTATGACTCTAGAGGATAGGATAAAAATCGTTGAATCCCTCAAACCTGTTACTTTAGCTGTGGAATCTGTAGATGAGGATGATAGCGTTTGTAAAACATTAGAATGGATCAGAGCGCTTTATAAGCATAAATATAAACATATGATGTTCTGTAACGGGGGAGACCGAAAAGGTAAGAAAGATACTCCTGAGCACAAGAGGTGTGAGCAGTTGGGAATTAAGGCCACTTACGGACTGGGAGAAAAAATACAAAGCAGTAGCTGGCTCTTGAATGAAGCTTAAAATATTTAGTAACGGGGAGCTCCTGTTCCTTGACCAAATAGCGACGTCTCGCGCCGCTGGGAAGACACACTTAAAAACTAAATCTTTAATGTGCTCGGGGAGAAAAAGTGGTAGCGATTACGATAAGAGTCTCGAAGGGCATTACATGGGCGTAGCTGGCGAGTACGCTATAGCTGAAGAGGTTGGGGGATTTATGGATTGCATTCCCCGCGCTCAAGGAGATAAACATTCGGCTGATATAATTTGCCGAAATAAAAAAGGGGAAAGGTGCCGAATTTCAGTGAAGACTACTAAATATAAAGACCCCATCCTCAAAGTTAACTGTTTAAAAGAAATAGAGGACTCTACCCATGTTGCCCTATGTAGGTATTTTAAAAGCTCGGATAGAGAAGGGGTCGAGATACACTGGGTTAAGTCTTTAGACGATTTTATAACAAATCATTTTATAAGAAACTTTGGTTACGGTGACAAAATGTGCTTAAAATAATAAAGATGGAAACTCAAATTACTCCTATTCAACTGGTGCTGGCGATCCCTTCGCTGGTGTGTCTTGTGTTAGTTATCATAAATATGTTTCAAAACGGCAAAAGCGGTTTAGGAATAGCTACCATAGTTCTTACTTTCCTTTGCGGCATTGGCAGTTTGATTGCTTTTGTCTGGGGGTGGATGAATATGGGAGGCAAGGTTATGATAGCTTGGACCATTTTCACTGTGATTAGTATCATAGCTTCCGTTGGAGGATTTTAATGCTATTTTAGAATGTATCTCACCGCGTCTATACTTACAAAAGTATTTCAAGCCGACTATATATTCTTAAAAAGCGGGTAACATGGAGCCTCGTCGTGAGTTGAACATCGCGGCGGGGCATTTTTTAATCTATGGGAATGTATTTCAAATCATTTATGCTCAATAAGCATCTCAATATGTCTATACATCCCTCATTTTAAGTGTAATTGTAAGGTGTGCAGGTTGAAACATGAAAGAAAAAAAACAGTCCGGTAAAGGAGACAAACCGCGGAATTGTTTCTCTAGTGGTTATAAAGATAATTACGATGTGATTAATTGGGAGAGCAGTAAAAAATGTGCAAATGCTTCAAATGCAAAAAAGACTTCCCCGAAACAGAATTAACGTGGAAAAAGATAGCTAATACTTTAAGGTTAATTTGTGATGAATGCAAAAAAGAAAAAAAACTATGACATCCTCCCCGAAGATTTCGAGGGGGACGATTATACTGTGTGGTTTTGGTAGAATATTATGGCAGAATTAATAGATAGATACGAAGACAATGCGAAAGGCCCTTACTTTGTGGATTCTGAATGCATAGACTGTGATGCTTGTAGAGCAGCAGCCCCTAGCAACTTCACTAGAAACGAAGCGGAGGGGTACTCTTACGTTTATAAACAGCCCGACACCGACGAAGAGAAAAGGGAATGTGAAGAGGCAATGGAGGAGTGTCCTGTAGACGCAATAGGCGACTGCGGGGGCGCGTGAAGCCAACCTGCATCAATGACGCGTAGTGAAGCAAGCGAGGAGTTAATAAAAAGAGGGTATAAGAGGGATGAATACCCCGGTATATGGAAAACTCCAGACGGAAAAGAGTTGGTAGTTTGGTTTATCGCCACTAAACGAGAAGGCTTGAGTTTCGATAGCAAAACTTGGGGGCCAGCAATAACACAGTCTAAACGTGAATGGCAAGAGAAGAAACGCCTACAAAAACTGAAACTTAAAAACTAGGTTTAAAAAAGGTGTAACAAATAGTTACCATGGAACCTAAAATCGATGACCAAGCTAGCTTGGGGATTAACTTAAAGTGGTTAGTTCAAATTATAGTAGTAGCAGCGTTAGCCGTGTGGGGGTATTTTGGCCTTACCTCACAAATTGCTCAACTCCAAATAGATGTTATGAGAATGAAAGATGCTGTAGAAATGAATTCTGAATTCAGAGTGAAGTGGCCACTCGGTCAACTCGGAGCGTTGCCTGACGATGCCGAGCAAAATATGAGGTTAAGATTTATAGAAAAAGACATGGAGGTGATGGAAGCTCATGTTGATAATTTGAGAATTAAATCAGTACAACAAGAAGAACTACATAACCCCCCTCACCCTTTTATGCCTCAGACTTCACCAATAATCCATAAAGAGTCAGGAGGAACACGTTAATATGTCAAGCAGAGAACAACTTCAAGATATGATCGAAGCCCTTACCTTGTTAAATGTCAGAGACTTAGATGAAGAAAGCCGCGACGAGGCTGAATACATCGTTAATGATATCATTATTTCTTTGGAAGAATTAATGGACTTATTGTAATTTTTAGGCGAAAATACTCTACATGTATGAGTATAACGCCCAAGTCCTACGAGTTGTCGACGGGGATACTGTTGATGTTTTAATTGACTGCGGTTTCTCTACTTTCCGTAAAGAAAGAGTGCGCCTCTATGGGATAAATGCCCCAGAATCCCGTACTCGAGATATAAAAGAAAAGAGGAGAGGTTTGGCAGCTAAGGAGAGGCTAGACCAACTTATCGCCAATACCGAGGGAAAGATTGTACTCAAGACCGAGCTTGATAAAAAAGGAAAATACGGGAGGATACTGGGTGTAATTTGGGATGAAGCTAAGAGGAAAAATTTCAACAATATGCTGGTAGCCGAAGGGCACGCTATAAAATACGATGGAGGTAAAAGATGAAACTAGAAACCCGAATATTTACATGCTTTATACTAACCTTAATCCTTATCTTCTTAACGGGTTGCCACTCTGTTAAATGGCAATGGTTTCCGCCGAAAGGCAACCCCCATCTGGCGCCTGAACCTCCCTTTTCTATAAAGGGTACTAAAATGGATGCACCAACCCCTCAAGGGGTTACTGTGTTACAAGGTAGTTTTTAATGAACCCTAATTGGCAAGACTACGTGTCTCCTTCCACTGACCTCAACTGGAAAGAAATAACCATGAAGCTTCTCCAATGCGCGGGCCACTTTAATGACGACTGGTACGAACAGTATTGGCATAAATTTGGTATAACACGCCCCGAAGGAAAAAAAATCGTAGAAGAATATGAAAAGTACCAAGATAATCTTTAACGATACAGGGTGCCTGTTAACGATAAAGGCGCAAATGTGAAAGAAGAAACGCCAAATAAATGTTTCCTGTTTGATGTCGACGGGACTTTAACTAAGCCGCGTCAGCCTATGGAGACGGATTTTTCCTCCTTCTTTGAGAAATGGATGGAAGATAAAGATGTATTTTTAGTGTCGGGTAGTGATCTCCCTAAAATATTAGAACAAATACCCTCCACGATAGCTAACAAATGCAAAGGTATTTTCTCTTGCATGGGTAATGAGTTTTGGGAACAGGATCGTAATAAGGAATTTTGCGCGGTCTATAAGAATGAGCTAATACTACCTAAAGCGATAAAAAAGTGGCTGGACGAAAAAATAAAAGATTCTGAATTTGAAAGGAAATCTTGGGCAAAGACACCTCCTCACTTTGAATATAGAGGCGGAATGGTTAATTTTAGCGTTGTGGGGAGGGGGGCATCGACAGCTTTACGGCAATATTATTCGGAATGGGATGAGGGAGTTAAGGAGCGGCACGGTATTGCGAAAGAATTTAACGAGGCATTTAATAAAAGGTATAGGCTCCAAGCGCTGGTTGGCGGGCAAATATCTTTAGATATTCAACAAATAGGAAAGGATAAGGGTCAAATAATAGATCATTTAGAATATGGAGAATACGTTTTCTTTGGAGACAAATGTGAAAAAGGGGGTAACGACTACTCTCTTTACGAAAGAGCTACTGAAAAATGGGCGGTGCATAGCCCCAAGGAAACCTTTAGGCTTTTGAAAAACTGTGTAAGATAAACTATGAAAGAAAAAACTATAAAACTGTGTTGCGGAGGGAGAGGTTGCCCTGAATTAACAATAGAAGGTAATAAGGTAAAAATTACCGACGACCACGGTAAATTTATTCGTATAAATATTGACGAAGCGAAGTTGATAAACGGGGCTTTGAATAAGTTAGGGAAATAAAATTATCTTTTTTGACCTCCTAGCATCAGTAGGGCTAACTTTAATACTGAAGTACGCTACTATATTAAATGCCCCCCGAGAGAACCTCTCTAGATGTCAGCTCTTGGGTAAATTATTTAAATGTAGTTTATGTTTAGGTTTTTGGTCGGGGTTCATTATTTTTTTAATAGGCAGCAGTCATTACTATTTAATGCCCTTAGCCAGCGCTGGAGCCAGTTGGATAATAGATAACTTTAATCAAGCTTTGCAGAGTATAGAGGTTATTATGGATGAAAAAATTAAAAGTGAACGAAAAAACGCCAAATAAATATTATGAAAGAAGATATAAAAGTACTAAATGAGGTTTTAGACATAATTTGCCGCCAGAAAAAACAAATTAATTTGGAAAGCGCTGCTGCCAGACAGGACATAGCGACCAAAATAGTCCATGAATTAGAAAAAAGAAAATCCCAAATAAATATTAATTATGAGTGAACTAAACTGTTTATGGCAAGACCATTCGGCCTACGATCCTGCTACTGCTGCCGAAGTAGGTAAATTGAATCCCGATAAATTTATTATAAATATAGACGGGCCGGGATCAGATTTTTCAAATCCTCAATGCGGGCCTTCAATCCCTCAACTGGTACAGTTTATCACCCTCTTAAAGAAAAACGGCTTTACGGGCGCGTTAGCGATGCACCCTGACGCTACCAAAGGGGATTACCAACATGATTGGAACGGTAAAGGCAACCTTCCTACTCGTGACACAGCAGACTCATGGATGAGCTATTGCGATTACTTCACTGAAATGAACCAAGTGCTTTCAGGTAATTCTTTACCTACCTTCTCTGAGATTTTAATAGAAACAGAATCTTCATACATCCCTCGTACAGCAGACAGTTTTGATAAAATAAAAAAATACCTTAAAGGTAAAGCTTTAGTTTCTACTACTGGAGATTGGAATGGAGACAGGGGTAATCTTCATGTAGATTATTTTTACCCCCAACTTTACGACATGGCTTACGTTGATAAAGCTTTAGGTGGAGAAAATCCTCCCTCGAATTCTAGGGCAGATTTTTTGGCGCAGCATATAGTAGACATCATTAAAGACAAACCGGCGATGCTTAACGACCCTAACGTTTTCTTCACTTTCTCTTATTGTTTTAATGATGCAGACGCTCCAGTTTTTGGGCAAGAGCCTCGCGTTTGGTCTCAAAAACAATTTGATTATTTTCTTGATAAATTCAGGAAAAATCTCACGCCTTATACCAATGGGGCGATAAACGTGGGGGCATGGCACTCTTCAGTCCTCCTTAACGCTTGGAAAGCTGCAAAACCAATCGTGAAAGGAAAAATGCCAAATAAACACAAAATTATATGGTGGCTTGTTATAACAGGGCTAGTCATAGGTAACTGCATATTGGCTGCAAAATACTTAGTGTGAAGACAATTAAAAGCTTATGGCTAATTTGGTGTCGCACAGTCGATCACCGAATTGGCAAAACAGACGAAGATGAGCCAGATATCCCAATATTGTCACTTCAACAGGCTCAAATAAGTTTATTCCTCCGAACTTTTATCATTCTTATTAATCTAATTACGTGTTTTTTCATTGTAGCGAATATAATACATAAGTGGTAAATGACGTATAAAGAATTATTATTTAAAATGGGAGAAAAAGGAATGCTCACTCTTTCCAACGAAAAAGATGGGAGAGGATTGTTTTGGGTAGGCATGGACAACATGGATGCACTAGAAAAAGAGTTTGATTGGAAAGATTTAGAGGGCGATCCTCCGCCAAAAACAGAATACTATCTAGACAAACAGGGGAAAAAAATAAAAAAACATAAAAATTACATTTACAACCAGCCCCTTTTCAGCGAACGAAGGAGATCCAAAAGTGAACGAAAAAACGCCAAATAAAACCAACAACGAGGACTCGCTAGACTTTGAGGACAGGGTTCTAACCTTACTCGCAAACCTTCGGCACAACGTAGAGAAGTTTCAAGAGAGTTCTGAAGCTATGCAGCGGGAAATAAAAGAATTTAGAACCTCTATCCACGGGGAAGAAGTGGATTAAAACGATGGCTAAAAACCCCAAAAAGGAATCAAAAAATGCCAAATAAACGTATATCTCCCCAATGGCCGCTCAATAGCGAGTGCGTTGGTAGACCAATTATGAATGAAAAAATGCCAAATAAGTATAATGTTCCCGCTACTCGGAGCTATACGTTCGACAGCGAAAAGAATGAGTGGTTAGAGTATTCTGATAATTTTTATTTTTTTGACGGGGAGGATGCCAAGGTATTTTATCACTACTATGATAAAAACAAAGACTCGGATTCGTAAAAAAAAATTTTACCCCACAAGATTAAAGACTCTTTTATCACTTGTTAAAAACTCCTTTTTTCAAGTATAAAAATCTTTTTTAAGAAAAGTTAAAAAAAGGGGTTGACAGGATATCCCAAGTGTCGTATGCTGTTCCTCGACATGATTACTACATCCAGTCAAACCACACTCAAACAGTCCGGCGATTTCGAGTCAGTCTCATTCGGAATTAAAGAGTCGGGACTCTCCCACATATTCAACGTATTGCGGAATCAGTTGTATTCTGATAAGGTTCTAGCAGTAATTCGGGAATACTCTACTAATGCGGTTGATGCCCATATAGAGATAGGGGAAGCAGACAA
>Ga0315316_10000890_pt1 | contig 20350 bp, 18 predicted proteins | sample M160m3416metaG_FD_203702 | JGI IMG/M metagenome (GOLD analysis project Ga0315316, IMG submission 203702) | Ammonia-oxidizing marine archaeal communities from Monterey Bay, California, United States - M1 60m 3416 | ecosystem: Environmental > Aquatic > Marine > Intertidal zone | place: USA... | reverse complement strand
CCCCTGACCCATGCGCTGGCCGGAGCGGCCGTTCAGCGCACGGTAGACCACGACATTGCGCGCCTGGCCCGTCGCGACTGCCATCGCCGCGTGCGTGATCAACCCGACCGCCGCACCGCCGCCGTAGTTCACCTGGCTCCAGAAGGTCATGTCGCCGATGCCGACCGTACGCGCGACCTCGACCTCATCGCTCGAGTCCATAGTGTAGGTGACGAGTCCGTCGACCTCCGAGGGCGAGATCCCCGCATCGTCGATCGCGTTGCGAACGGCCTCAGTCGCCAACTGAAGCTCGGAAACTCCCGAATTCTTCGAATAGGCGGTCTGGCCGATCCCGGCGATGGCCGCTTCGTTGTGGAGCGTGGTCGGCATCTCGAATCCTCTACGGTGCGCCCTGTTCAGGGCAACCTAAGGCTGAAGGTCGCGGTCACGTGATTGCCCCAGGCGTTGTTCCCCGACACCTCGACGTCGGCGTCCTGCCCCGCCGTCGAGACGACCTTACCGCGGAGCTTCAGCGTGTCGCCGGGCATATTCGGTCCCCCGAGCTTCGTGCGGACGCGGGTGACGATCGCGTCGGGGCCAGCCCAATCCGTCACGTAACGGCTACAGACGCCCTGGGTCGTCAGGATATTCATGAACATATCGGGCAGGCCCTGGGCAACGGCGGCCGCCTTGTCGTGGTGGACCGGCGTGTAATCACGAGACGCCATCGCACCGCCGGCCACGAGTGTCGCGGTCGTCTCCAGGTCCAAGGGCGGAAGCTCATGCCCCACCTCGATTTCATTCGCTCGAACGGTCGTTTGCATGGGGTCCTCGCTCAGCCAGCCGGCCGGAAGAAGGGGATCTTGAACCCGTCTTCGTCTTCTTGGATCACCATCTCGACGGCCATGCCGATCGAGATGTCCTCCGGCGCGCAGTCGACCAGCGTAGAGGCCATCCTCTCCCCCTCCTCGAGGTCCACGATGATCGAGAGGATCGGGTACTCGTAGCCTGGGAATTGCGGATAGTGGATTACGGTGAAGGTATGGACTGTCGCCTTGCCGCTCGCCGCGATGGAATCAAAGGACTGCTCGCCGCAGGCGTCGCACATCGGCCGCGGCGGGTGACGTAGCTTCTGGCAGCCGGTGCAGCGTTGGATGGGGAGGATCTCCTCCTCCGCAACACGCTCCCACCACCAGCCATTATCATGGCCCATCGGCGGTTTGATCCGCGTGGGCTTCTGAGCCACTCCCGCCTCGGAGCCCGATTCTCCGCCACTGGCCGCGGCTCGTTGTTCGGCGGGCTTGAAGCGCAGCACGCGAAAGCTCATCGAACCCAGGTCTTCGCCGTGCTGGTTTTCGAAGGTCGTCTTCGTCGTGATGAAATACCCGATGCCCGCCCCGGTCGCTTTCTCTTCCGAGATCTCGTCGATCACGGTCAGCGCCTTGACCGTCTCCCCGAGCTTCAGGTAGCGCGCGTAATGCTCCTCTGTGTTCGTACCGAGCACGCCGGTGTACCCGTTGTCGGCGAGGAGCTTATGGAGACGATGCTGCTCGTTCTGCGGCTCGTCATAACCCGCATGCATCGCCCAGCCTTCCATGACCCAGGCCTGGAGCATCGTCGGCGGGGCGACGATCTCGCCGTGAACCGTCTCTTTCGCGGCTTCCGCGTCGAGATAGGCGGGATGAGCCTCTCCCATCGCGTCACACCATTGGCGGATCATCGGTTCGTTGACCGGATCCCGCCCGACCGCGACCGGACCGATCGGCTTCCCCACATAGCTGCGGATCTCGGCCTCCAGGGCCCTCTTCTTTTCATCGCTCATCGCGCATCCTCAGATCGGCTCCCGTCCCTGGCGGAGCGCGAAGGCTCGGCGGTCGACCGGAAGGGGTCGCGATTCTAGCGAGGCGTGGATCGAATGCGACCGCCTAGCCGACGCGCCGCGCGACCCCGCGATACATCTGCGCCACGATCGAAGGCCCCTTCGCGCGGAAGCGGTCCAGCCGGGCGAGTTCGAAGCCGCCCTCTTCCACCAACTGGTCGATCTTCCGGTTGATGTGGCACCCATCACAAAACCGCCCCCAGAACGGATCGATCCGATCCTGCCAGCGCGCCGTCGAGATGGCATCGGCGCGACCGTGCTCGATGAAGACGTAATGTCCGTCCGGCTTCAATACGCGTCGCATTTCGCGCAGAGCACGACCGACCTCCGGAATCGAACATAGGGTCCAGGTCGTCACCACCGTATCGAAGCGCGCCGCGTCGAAAGGCAATCCCCCGTCCGCACGGAGTGCGCGGCGCTCGACCGGGAAGCTGGCGTCTCGGATCCGCTCGTGTACGAGCTCCATATCCGTCACGTCCAGCGGGTCGAGGCCGACCAGCGTCTTCACCTCGGGTCCATAGCTCGGCAGATTCAGCCCGGTGCCGAACCCGACTTCGAGCACTTCTCCACGAGCCTCACAGATCGTGTCCCGCCGGAGCGGGTTCATCTGCCTCATGGCCAGGTCCTGAAACCTGGGTCTGATCCAATCCCGGAGTCCCACTCGCTAAGCGTCTCGCCCGCCGGGCACCTCAACGGTCGTCGTATCACGCCCGCTGCGAAGCACGGTTCCAGGTCGCGCACCCGTGTCCTTCCCGTCGCGGATGATCTCCACTCCGTTGGCGTAGACGCACTCGATCCCTTTCGCGTCGGCATAGAGACGTCCCGCCCCGGCCGGCAGGTCGTATTTGGTGTAGGTCTCGCCGAGCCCCACGTTGTCCGCGTCGAACACCACGAGGTCTGCGTGGAACCCCTCCTCGAGGCGTCCCCGCTCCCTCAGACCGTAGAGCTTGGCCGGAACGTCGGTCAGCTGACGGACGGCTTCCTCCATCGTGATCAGCTTACGATTGCGGACGCCCTCACCGAGTACCTGACTCGAAAATGCGAAGGTGTCGATCATATCCAGATGGGCTCCGGCGTCGGATGCTCCGATGATCGTGCGATCGTCGTGCCACAGCTCACCGCGCAACTTCCAGGTCGCCTCATCCTCGCCCATCGTCGGGGGCATGAAGTAGGTCTGGAGATCGTCCTCCACAGCGATGTCGATCATCGCGTCGAAGGCCGTCTTGCCGAGTTCTTCGGCGATCTCCCCCACACGCCGACCGCAGAACTGCTTGAGCGAATCCTTGCGGGTCTGGTCGATTGTGAAGTTCTCCCAATTCGCCAGCATATGCATCGGTGAATCCGGGTTCTGGGCGTCCTCACCGAGCTTCGTTCTCTTCTCCGGGTCGCTCAGGACCGCGAGCTTCTCCGCCTTCGTCAGTTGGAAGAAGGACGACCAGTTATACAGCGCGTCGAAGACGAAGCCCGAGTCGAGGTTGATCCGAATCGTCATCGGCTGCGGCACGGTCAGCGCCAGGACCTCGGCGCCTCGCTCTCGGGCGATATCCGTGGCCGCGAGCTGGGCCTGAGCGTGCTGGATGTTCTGGGCGTTCGGGACCAACACGTTCCAGTTCACGGGTCGGTTCGCTGCAAGCGAGATGTCGGCCATGTAGTTGGCCTCTTCCTCACCCCATCCCACGCCGGGCAGGAACTCCACGGTCGTCCCCTCGAAGTCACGCACCTGGCGGGCCAGAGTGAGAATTTCCTCCTTGGATGCGTGTCGCGAAGGAACCGGGTTGCCATCAAAGTCATTATGCGTGGAGGAAACCGTCGACGAGAAGCCCATCCCGCCCTCGTCGAGCGACTGTCGCAGCATTTGCACCATCTGCGAGAGTTCTTCCGACGTCGCTTCGTGACCGACGGCCCGTTCTCCCATGATCGACCGGCGGATCGCCGAGTGCCCGACCATGAATCCGGCGTTGATCGAGAGGCGACCCTCGAGCTGATCGAGATACTCGCCGAAGGTCTGCCAATTCCAGGGCACGCCCTCCTCAAGACTCTCGAGCGGCATGCCCTCTACGCGCGAGAGCATCTTCATCAAATACTCGCCCGCGTCGGGCGCGAGCGGAGCAATCGAAAATCCGCAATTACCCGCCACGACGCTGGTCACACCGTGGTAAGGCGAAGGCGAGAGGGTCCCATCCCAAAAGGCCTGAGCGTCGTAATGCGTATGGACGTCGACGAAGCCAGGCGCGACGACCTTGCCCGTCGCGTCGACGGTCTCCCGTGCTTCCTCTTCAATCACACCCAGCGCGACGATGCGCCCGTCTCGGATACCGAGATCGGCCTGCCGCGACGGCTCTCCCGATCCGTCTACGAGGGTTCCACCTTTGATGAGTACGTCCAGCATTGGGAATTCCTTTATAGGGCCGTTTTTGGGCCGCGGGCCACCGGGCCGCCGGGCCGCCCGTGCTCCGAGAACCGACCGGGCGCGGGCGCAACGACTCCGAATCCCCCTATCTTGCCACAGTGACTCGGGGTCGCACCCACCTCTCGAAGCGGGCGGGGCCGGAATTGCCGGCGGGAACCCCCTAGACTGCCTGCCAGACGGATCGACCCAGGAGAGCCCCGCATGCCCCAATCCAGCCGCCCCCGGGGCCGAAGCTCTGGCCCCTCCTACCAGCACATCCTCGACGGGGACGCCCACGACGCCCCCGAAGTCCTTCGGGCTCAGGCAAGCGAGGACCTCGGCTCGGCGGACCTGCCCGCGGACGTCTATCTCTCGCCGGAGCAGCATCGTCTGGAAGTCGACCATCTCTGGCGAAGAACCTGGCAGATCGCCGGTCGGGTGGAAGAGGTTGCCCACCCCGGTGACTCCTTCGTCTACGACATCGCCGACGACTCTCTTTTGATCGTACGCAGCGCCTCGGGAGAGCTGCGCGCCTATCACAACGCATGCCTCCATCGGGGGACGCGCTTGCGAGAGGAGCCGGGCTGCCTCGAGCGCATCCGATGCCCCTTTCACGGGTTCACCTGGGACCTCGAGGGCGACCTCAAGGACGTGCCCTGCCGCTGGGACTTCCCCGAGCTCCGCGACGCCGATTTTCGCCTACCCCGGGCCCAGGTCGACACCTGGGGCGGCTTCGTCTTCGTGAACCTCGACCTCGAGGCCCCCCCTCTGCTCGACTACCTGGAAGATCTCCCGAGCCACTTTGCGCACTGGCCCCTCGAGGATCGTTTCGTGGCAGCGCGCGTCGAGCGTCGTATCGAATGCAACTGGAAGGTCGCGATCGAGGCCTTCATCGAGACCTATCACGTGATCGGGGTCCACTCGGGCAATCTGCCCTTCTTCGCCGATGCCAGCTCGCAATACGACGTCTGGCCGGAACATCGCCACTTCAACCGAATGCTGAACGCGTCTGGCGTCCCGAGCCCGCATATCCGCGGTGAGATCTCGGCGCAGCGAACCGTCGACGTCGCCTCGCGCTACGGAATGGTCGAACCCGGGACGCGCGTGCCGGAGGGCGCAACCGCGAGGTCAGTCCTGGTCGAGGCCTCTCGAAAGCGGCTCGAAGAGGGGCTCGGGATCGACTCGAGCCGCTTATCCGACGCCGAAGTGCAGGATGTCATCCAATACAGCCTCTTCCCGAACGTCGTCCTCTTCGGTGGCATGGGCTCTCCCCTCTTCTATCGCGCACGCCCAGACGGGCACGACGCACAGGCCTGCCTCTTCGAAGTCATGTTGCTGCTGCCCGTACCCGACGGCGCGGAGAAGCCCGCTGCCGCCGAACGGCGGTGGCTCGAGGCCCATGAGAAGTGGAGCGACGTCCCTGAGCTCTCCTATTTCGGACCGGTTCTCGACGAAGACCAGGCGATCATGCCGAGGGTTCAGCGCGGGCTCCGCGCCTCTCGCAAATCGACCGTGACGCTGGGGGCCTACCAGGAGAGCCGCATCCGCCATTTTCGCCGCACTTTATCCGAGTACCTGCGGACCCCCTTGAGCGACTAGAAGTCGGGCGTCATCGCTCCAAGCCCAAAAGCCTCGCGGACTAACCGAAGGTCCAGCCGCGCTCGGGCCCACTCCCCGCATCGAACTCCTGGACCTGCACGTCGAACCAGATCGGAAGCAGATGCTTCACATAGAAGGCATGGGTGGTCACGGATCCGGACACGAGATCTTCGTACTCCTTGATCTGGACCCGGTCGTCCTCGGCCTTCCATTTCTGGGTCTTCTCCAGAAGAACGTCGACCTCCTCTCTCGTGTCATAGAGGATCCCGAGATGGTCATAGCCCGGACTGTCGATATGCACGCGCTGTTCGGTCACCAGGATGAATTGACTCGTCTCAGGGTCCGTCCGCAACAACAGGCCCGTTTGGCCGAGAATCGGTACGTCGATCGACTCCCAGTCGAAGAGGTCGCCGTAGAAGCGCGCAATCTCCGTCCGCGTCGCCTCGAGTTGCCCCTTCGGAAGGGTCAGTTCCATATGGTTGAATCGTCCCGGCATGGCGAAGCTCCTCTAACGTTTGAAGGCAGATCGTAGCAGCCGTGAGGAATCCCCTATCCCCTTCAGCACTCTTCTACGCGTCCCGACTCCCCTTGCGTGGGGCGTCGCCTCTGCCTCCCCGACAGGGGCGCATAGGGGGGGGCGCATAGGGGGGGCGCTTAGCGGTGCGTAGGAGCGCATAGGCGCGCTACGCGCCTGGCTCATCCGCCCTTCGCTCTACCAGAAAGCTCGACTGCATCACCATCACGTCCTCGCCCCGAGCGTTACGCATGTTGCTACGGCTCGTGACGATTCCATAGGCGGGCCGCGAATTCGACTCCCGTTTCGAAACGAAGACTTCGATCAGCGTCAACTCTTCGTCGGGCCGTACGGGCGCGGGAAAGCGCATCTCGAGCCCGAGCATCGCAGCGGTCCGGAGCTTGTTCTCGCTGCGCGAAAAGATCAGCGAAGAGATCGAGTACGTGTGACAGGAGGAGGCGCTGAGACCGCCCATCACCGAGTCGCGCGCCGCCTCTTCATCGAGATGAAAGGGTTGTGGGTCCCACTGCCTCGCGAAGGTAATGATCTCCTCGCGGCTCGGCGTGTGGCGTCCGATTTCGATTTCCGTCCCAGGCTCGACGTCCTCGTAGTATTCCATCTCCTCCGGATAGCGCGGAACCCAGCTCTGGACCAACCCCCACTAGTCGGATCGGAGCGCGTCGACCGGCGTCAATTCCGCCGCGCGCCGAGCCGGGGCAAGCCCCGAGAAGAGCCCTGCGACCGCACTCACGCCGACCGCCGCCAGCACGTACTCGACCGGAGCGCTTGCGGGAAAACCAGGAAGGAGGACGCGAACGAGTTGGGATGCCCCCAGCCCCAGCAGCAGACCCGCTCCCCCCCCCAACATCGTCAGCAGCGTCGCCTCGGCCAGAAAGACTGCATGTATCTGCCTCGAGGTCGCGCCCAGCGCCCGCATCAGGCCGATCTCGGCCGTCCGCTCTCCCACGGAGATCCACATCATCGTGAAAATCCCCACGGATCCGACCAAGAGGGAGATCGCCGCGATCACCGCCACTCCGAACGTAATCACCCCCATCACGCGCCCCATCACATTCAACATCTCCGATTGCGCGATGATCCTGAAATCCTCCTCCCCTCGATGTCGATCGATCAGCGTCCGGCGCACGGCCTCGACCGCAGCTTCGGTCAGCCCCTCGTGGGCGAAAGCGACGTCGATCTCCTGCAATTCTTCGAGGTTGAAGATTCGCATCGCCGTTGCGACCGGGATATACGCCGCGTCGTCGATGTCCACGCCGAGCACCTGTCCCTTGGACTCCATCACGCCGATCACGCGCAACCGCGCCCCCGCAATTCGCACGAACTCGCCCAACGCATTCTCTCCCCCAAAGAGCTCTCGCTTGAGACTGGGGCCGAGCACCGCGATCGACCCGCCTCGCCTCGGGTCGCCTGAGGGGAGGAAATTCCCTTGCCCGATCCCGAACTTCATGATGTCCGGGAACGCCGACGTCACCCCGTGGACGAATACGCTGCGCCCTCTCCCCCCCCCTTCCACGCGTGCCTGTCCCACGGCGACCGGGACGACCGCGTCCAGGATCGGGAGGCGGCGCAGCGCCTCCGCATCGTCGATCGTGAGTTTGTGAGTCGTCCCTCCGAAGGCGCCCGGGACGCCGCGCGTTCGAGGCTTACCTGGATGGACCGCCAGGATATTCGTCCCGAACTCCGAAAACTCCGCGACCATGTAGCCGCGCGCTCCCTCACCGAGCGACGTGAGCAGGATCACCGCGGCGACACCGATCGCGATGCCTAACATCGAAAGGACGGACCGGGTGGGATGACCCGTGATCGCGCCCAGGGAAAGTCGGAGCAGATCGAAGGAGCTCACGCTCGACCTCATACCCACCCCTAATGTCCCTGCAACGCCGCGACCGGATCGAGCCGAGCCGCACGCCACGCTGGGAGGACCCCGAAGAGGATGCCCGTCGTCAAGGACAGGGTCAGAACGGCGACGATCGCCCAGACCGGCGTGACGATCTCGACCGCCGGATAGAGCATGTTCCCGACCATCACGAGCATCGTCCCCACCCCTAGCCCCGCAACGCCCCCAGACGCAGAGAGCATCGCCGCCTCCAAGAGGAAGATCGCGAGAATCTGGCTTCGGGTAGCCCCGACGGCCTTGAGCAGTCCGACCTCGTTGGCTCGCTCCGAAACCGAGACGAGCATCACGTTCATGATCCCGATCCCCGCGACCACGAGACTGACGGAGGCGATCCCGCCGACGACCATAGTGAGGATCCCCAGAATCGACGTAAACGAAGCCAAGACGGCATCCTGACTCACGCAGGTGAAGTCCTCTTCGTCGTGTCGCTGCATGAGAAGGCGGGTCACGCCCGCGATCGCGACCTCCGGGTCGGACCGAGGACGCAGCTCGAGCATGATCTGGTTCAGCGAGCTCTTATTCGCCATCCGCATTCCCGATGCCACCGGAATGAACGCGATCTTGTCGACGTTCATCCCCAACTGCTGACCACGTTCTCTCAAAACCCCGATCACGCGCATCCGCCAGCTCCCGATCCGCACGGTCTCGCCGAGCGGATTCGCATCGGAGAAGAGCTCGCTCGCCACCTTCGAGCCCAGCACGACGACCGACGCACCGCGATCGAGATCCGTTTCAGGAAGGAAGCTCCCCGTCGCGACCTCGAGACGCTGGAGTCGCGCGAAAGCGGCTGTCGCGCCGACGACGGGCGCGTTGCGGCCGCGCTCCTGATGTCTCACGGTCTCGGTGCTGATCGAGATGGGGACGGCCGCTCGCACCGACGGCACACGACGCTCCAGCACCATCGCGTCGCGAAGCGTCAGGTCATTCGGAACGCCGCCCATCCCGTGAGGCATTCCGCCCGTGGTCTCGTTCTTGCCCGGAGAGACGATCACGATCGAGGTACCGAGACTCGTAAACTGATCCTCCACGTAGCGCAGCGCGCCTTCACCGATCGCCGTCAGGGAGAGCACCGCGACGACGCCGATCACGACACCGAGCAAGGACAGGCCACTCCGCCTGCGATTCTGCGCCAGCGCCTGGGAGGAGAAGCGCAGCAGGTCAAAAAGGCTCACCCTGCACTGCCTACGTCGGCACCGACACCCACCTCGTCGAAGAGGGTGCCACGGTCGGTGACTTCATCCCCCGCGACACGCTTGACGATCTCCCCATCCCGTAACACCAGGACGCGATCGGCCCGCCGTGCAACCGCCGGATCATGGGTGACCACGAGCAACGTCCTACCTTCGGCCTTCAGCGCGGCAAGCAGATCGAGGACCTGGCCGCCCGAACGGCTATCCAGATTTCCGGTGGGTTCGTCCGCGAGTAGCAGCCCCGGGTCCATCACCGTCGAGCGCGCAATCGCAACACGCTGCTTCTGCCCCCCAGAGAGTTCGTTCGGCTTGTGGCCGACCCGCTCGGCAAGGCCGACCGCGTCGAGCGAGACCTCCGCGCGTGCACGGCGTTCGGCGGGCGCGACGCCCGCGAAGAGCATGGGCAGCTCGACGTTCTGCAGCGCCGTCAAGCGAGGAACCAGGTGAAAGGACTGGAAGATGAAACCAATCCGCCTGAGACGAACCTCCGCCAGCGCGACCTCGGAGAGCCCCGCGACGTCCTCCCCCGCCAGGCAATAGCGGCCGCTCGATGGGGTATCGAGACAGCCGAGCACATTGAGCAACGTGCTCTTACCCGATCCGGAGGGACCCATGATCGCGACGTATTCGCCGTCCGAGATCTCCTCGTCGATCCCCTTCAACGCGTGGAGTTCCTGCTCACCCATCTCGTAGGTGCGCCACAGATCCTCCAGACGGATCACGATCCGCCCCTGGGCGGGTCCTCTGGACTCGCCACCGCCCGCGCCCCCGGCTCGATCTCCAGCTTGTCGAGCACGACGACGAGGGCCTCTCCGCCTTGCAGGCCCGACCGCACCTCGACGAATTGCCAATTTCGAAGTCCGACCTCGATCGTCCGCTCCTTCAGTTCGCCGCCCTCGAGGACCAGAACTCGCTGATTTTGCATCAGTGCAGACGTCGGAACCCGAAGGACGTCATCACGCGCATCGAGGATGACTTCGGCGTCCGCAGAGGTTCCCGGCAAAAGCGATTCCGCGATCGCCGGATCATCGACCGCCACTTCGATTTCGAGGGTGCGATTTTGCGCTTCTTCATCGAGGACATAAGGAGCGACGCGCAGCACGTGTCCGGAGAAGGTCTTTCCGGGGTGCGAATCCACCGTGAGCTTCGCGGGGAGTCCCGGGCGGATGGCGCCGGAGTCGACCTCATCCATCGGAGCGCTGACGAAAATCGACGTGGGATCGATCAGGTCGATGACGGCGGGAGACGTCAGCAACGGCGGCGAAGGAGTGACCCACTCGCCAACCTCGACGTTGACCTCCGCGATGATTCCCGCAAAAGGAGCCTTGATCACGGTCTTCTCGAGCTCGGTCTCCGCGGACCTTTGCTGGGCGCGCGCGCGATCGAGCTCCGCCTGGGCGCCGCCGCACTCCACGCGAGCGGAGTCGAACCGGTATTGCAGCTCGTCGAGACGATCTTCGGAAGCAACGTTGTTCTCAGCGAGGCGAACGGTCCGGGCCAGCTCGCGCTGCGCACGGTCGCGTCTCAGGCAGGCCTCCTCGTGGCCCGCGCCAGCCACCCGAGTGCCCTCCGTCGCCAGATCGAGCTGCGCTGCGAGGCTCCTCGGCGAGAGCCTGATCAGCACCGTGCCGGCCGCCACGTGCGCACCCTCGCGATGAGCGACCTCGACCACACGACCGCCGATCTCGGAGGCGATCCTCGATCGGCGCCGGGCTTCGACGGTCCCCGCCTTGGAGTTGGTCACCGTCGCTTCGACGCGCCCCCGCGCCACCGGCTCGACACGCACTTCGATCGGGTCTTCGGCAAAGAGCGTGTATCGCAACGCCACACCCAGCAGAACGACCGCTCCGAGGAGAATCCAAGGGAGCCCTTTCCGAGAGAGGCCGGATGCGTTGGTCATCAGAAGAATCGCCCTACCGCCGCTCCCCTTGGCGGAAACGGACCCTCTGTGCGCGCGGGCCGAATTCTATACCATCTCGGCCATGCCGTCTCAATCATGCGCTCTCTCCGTTTCCTCTCGCCATCCCTCCCGTAGAGCCGCCTTCGTGCTGCTCCTCCTCCTCGCGCTCGGCGCGAGCGCCGCGCCGGCCGAGCCACGCTGCACAGAGTTTGATCCGGAGCGCAACGTCTACTGGGGAGATCTTCACATCCACACTTCCTACTCGATGGATGCGTATATCTTCGACACCCGGCTGACACCCGCCGACGCGTACGCCTTTGCCCGGGGAGAAAAGCGCTCCCTCCCTCCGCTCGACGACCAGGGGCGAGGCACTGTTCCCTACCAGATCGGCCGCCCCCTCGACTTCGCCGCCGTCACGGACCACGCCGACGCCTTTGGCGGAGTTCGTCTGTGCACGGATCCCGAGGCGCCCGCCTACGACACGCCACTCTGTAAGAGCTATCGCCGCCCCTTTGCCCCGACCTCGGTCGGAGAGGGAACCAAAGATATCACGGGCCGTGTAGCAAGCCTGAACTCCGTTCCGCTCTGCGGCGAGGGCGGCGAGCTTTGCCGGGCGGCGGCCATCGACACCTGGCAGGACCTACAAAAGGCGGCCGCTAAATACGACGACGACGCACCGAGTTGCGACTTTACGACCTTCATCGCGTACGAACACACGGCGACCCCGGACCTGACCAAAATCCATCGCAACGTGATCTTTCGCAATGACCAGGTGATCGAGAAGCCGATCAGCTACTCCGACGAGCCGACGGCACTGGGCCTCTGGAAGGAGCTCGACCGTCAATGCCTGCAGGGAACGCCTGGCTGCGACGTCCTCGCGATTCCCCACAATCCCAACCTCTCGAATGGCCGGATGTTCACGATCGAATATCCCGAGGGCACCTCCCCCGCCGAGCAGGCTCGACTCGCGGCGCTCCGTGCGCAAATGGAGCCCGTCGTCGAAATGATGCAGATCAAGGGCGAGTCCGAGTGCAAGTCGAATGCCTGGAAGGTACTCGGTGCCGACGAGGAATGCGGCTTCGAGAAGTTCCGCCAACTCCACGGCGCAGAAGATTGCCGAGGTTCAATGGAATGGGGCGCGCTCGGTGGCAAGGGCTGCAGTTCACGACTCGATTACGCTCGCTATGCCCTGATCGAAGGCCTCCGTGAGGCCGACCGCATCGGCGTCAACCCTTATGCATTCGGCATGATCGCGGCCACGGACATCCATACGGGAACGCCCGGACCGACCGACGAGTGGGAGACCTCGACCTTCGACGCGCGAGTGCCCGGACCTGGCTACAACCTGGGCGGGCTCGCAGCGGTCTGGGCCGAAGAGAACTCTCGCGAGTCGATCTTCCAGGCCCTCCGACGACGCGAGGTCTACGGGACCAGCGGCCCCCGAATGACCGTGCGTCTTTTTGGAGGCTGGGACTACCCGCAGAACCTCTGCGACGCCGCGGGGCTCGCCTCTAAGGGCTACGCCGGCGGCGTTCCAATGGGCTCGGATCTGCCCGAGCGACCCGACGGCAAGTCCCCGATGTTCGTGGTCTCGGCCATGCGCGACGCAGGGACCACGGAACACCCTGGCAATCTGCTCCAACGGGTCCAGATCGTGAAGGGTTGGTCGGGCGAGGACGGCGTCTTCCACCAGCAGGTCATTGACGTCGCGGGCAACAAGGACAACGGAGCCTCGGTCGACACGGCGACCTGCGAAGTTTCCGGTCCGGGCGAGCAGCAGCTCTGCGCCGTGTGGAGCGATCCCGAATTCGATCCCGCGCGTCGGGCAGTCTACTACGCGCGCGTCCTCGAGAACCCCAGCTGCCGGTTCTCCCAGCGGATCTGCAACGCAGCTGCACCCGGGGAGCTCCCGATGGGTTGTAGCGATCCAAACTTACCGAAGACGATCCAGGACCGGGCCTGGACCTCTCCCATCTGGTACACGCCCTGAAGGGTTCGGACAGGGTTGGAGCGAGACCCTCGAGGCTCTTTCCGCCGTTCCCCCCTGGCCTCTCGGCACGTGCCGCGGCGCCAGGGAGCCCCGGCCTCAGGACGCATAGGATTCGACGAAGCACCCAGGGAGGTCAATGATGAGCGCCGAGGAGTCCAAGACCGTGGCCCGCGCCTACTACGAAGCGATGAACTCGAGGGACCTCGAGCGAATCCTCTCCTGCTATACGGAAGACGCCACGACCTGGGTGCTCGGAACCGGCGCCTTCGCCGGTACACATCCCGTCTCCCGCGGAGCGCTATCGGCTTTTCTCGACTCGATGGACCTTCGATTCACAATCTTGTCCATGATCGCCGAGGGTGACCGAGTGGCCGTGGAACTCGAGAGCGAGGGGACCCTCGGCGGCAAGCCCTACTCAAATCGCTATCACAACCTCGTCATCGTCCGCGAAGGTCGCGTCGCGCAGTTGAAGGAATATTTAGACACGGCCGCCGCGGGCGGATGAACGCGCGACGACGGCCGCGCCCCCTCCAGCCCCGCCCGCCTAAAAATCATCCCATGCGGAAGGCACAGAACTTATTTCCGTCCAGATCGCGAAAATAGCCCGCGTAGAACCCCGGCATTCGATCGCCAACCGCGCCCTCGTCCGTCGCCCCCAATTCGAGTGCCTTGGCGTGGATCTGGTCCACGGCCTCCTTGGAATCCATGCTGAAGGCGACCATCGAACCATTACCGGGCGTTGCGGGCTCTTCGTTGAAGGGCTCGCAAATCGCGAACATTCCGACGCCCATCTCCTTCCCGAACATCACGAGGCGACCGATATTGAAGACCTGCTTACAGCCATGAGGGCCGAGCAGGGACTCGTAGAACTCGACCGACCGCTCCAGGTCATTCGTACCCATCGTCGCATAACCGACCATTCCCATTCTCCTTTCGGCGCAAGCGCGCCGCAATCCAGTCCGATCAATGACCTGGCGCTTCGGCGACCCGAGCCTCTCTCAACGCGCGACGTCGCACCTTCCCCGCGTCGTCCTTCAGCGGCGCGTCGACGAACTCGAAGGTCCGCGGCAGCTTGTAGCGAACCAGACGATCCCCGAGAAAGAGGCGCAGATCGGCCTCGTCCACCGGCTCCGTCGCGTCGACGATCGCGTGTACGGTCGCCCCGAGGTCGTCGTCGGGTAGGCCGATCACGGCGCAGGAGCGGACGCCCGGGTGAGCTTCTACGGCCCCTTCGACCTCGGCCGGGTAGACGTTCGCCCCACCCGTGATCACCAGGTCCGTACGGCGATCGACGAGGAAGAGATACTCGTCCTCGTCCAGATATCCCATATCCCCCAGCGTCTCCCAGCCGTCCGGCGTGCGACGCGGCTCCGCTCCGAGATAGTGATAGGTCGATCCTGGCCCCCCTGGCGGCATGAAATAGACGTCGCCGACCTCGCCTTCCGCAAGGTCCTCGCCCTCCGCTCCGAGGATCCGCAGTTTTCTGCCCTCCGTCGCTCGACCGACCGAGCCCGGCTTCTCCAGCCATTCGACGCCGGAGATGATCGTCCCCCCGATCCGCTCGCTACCCCCATAGGCCTCCCAAACGCGCTCCGGACCGATCCACTCGATCCACTCGCGCTGGAGCCAATCCGGCAGGGAGGCGCTGCTCGAGACGACGCGATGGATCGAGGAGAGGTCTGCGGCCCCGCGCACGTCTTCCGCGAGCTTCCAGATCCGAAGCAGCATCGTCGGGACGAAGATCGCAAGTCGGAGCCGATGGGTCGAGATCAGGTCGAGCGCCTCTTGCGCATCGAAGCGCGTCATCGCCACGACCATGCCCCCGCCCAACAGGACCGTGATGCAGTTGATCAAGGGGCCCGAGTGGTAGAGCGGTCCAGGGACGAGAATGCTCGCGCCCGGGCCAAGCCCGTGAAAGGGAAGCGCAGGGTCGATCCGGGCCGGAATATGATCCACGACGACCTTCGGTCGCCCCGTACTCCCTCCGGAGCAGATCGCCATCCGATAGTTTGAGACCCGGTCCGGCAGCCCGCTCGCATCTTCGCCGGAGGCATCGAAATCCCGAGGAAGGACTCGACGGCCCGGCAGTTCGTCGGGACCCACCCCGATGACCAGCTTGGGGTCGACGAGTTCGACGATCGCGTCTCGTTCGGAGGCGGGAAGCCTCGAAGAGATGGGTTGCGGCGTCGCACCCAGCTTCCAACACGCAAAAAGGGACTCGATGAACGCGAGACCGTTGGGCAGCGCGAGCGTGACGAAGTCGCCCTCGGCCACACCTTGCCGGGCAAGAGCGCGCGCGAGGCGATTCGACGCGGCGTCGAGCGCTGAATGGGTCGTGGACACGCCTTCATGAACGAAAGCGATGGCGTCAGGGGCTTGGCGAGCCTTGCGCGAGAGTGCGCTTCCGTAGGAGAGGGTCGGCATGGAGCGGTTTCTAGACTTCGACGCTAGGCCGCTGCGCCGAGCAAATCCTTCTGGATGACACCGCCCTTGAGGACGAGCTGAACATTGGCGGGATCACGAAAGATCAGCACGTCCTCGGTCGGGTCTCCCTGGACGACGATCAGATCCGCGAGTCGACCTTCCTCGACGACACCGAGATCGACGCCGTGCCGGCCCATCGCCTTGGCGCCATTCCGGGTGCCCCACTGCATGACCTCGAGCGGCGGCACTCCGTATTTGACGTAGGCGTCCATCTCCGATGCGTAGTCACCATGCGGCATCATCGCAAAACCGTAGTCGTCGCCGAGCACGAGGTTCACCCCCGCCGCTCGCATTTTCGGGAGCATCGACACCGTATACTCGAACTGCTCCTTGACCCCTGCGAGCCGCTCCAGGGTCTTCTCCTGCGGCTCAGGGAAGCCGTTTCCGATCGGGAAGGGGCCGTTCGCGTAGTCCCAACTCTCGGCGAAAGCCATGAACCGTTCGCTCCAGAGATAGCTGGGCGCCAGCGAAGCCTCCGCAGCCAGGACCGCGTCGATCCCCTCATCGTCGATCATGTCGCCGTGGTCGACGATGTCGACCCCCGCCTGCGCACACATGATGATCCCCGTCCGCGACGGGCAATGCGCGCGGACCATCGCCTCGCGACCGTGCGCCGTCTCGACCGCGACCTTCACCTCTTCCTCCGACATGAAATTCCAGTCCGGAATGACCTGGCTCCCGTGGCCGTCGCTGATCGCGAGCTTGACGATTTCACAGCCTCGCCCGACCTCTTCGCGCACCGCCTGACGGATATTGTCGACACCATCGACCCGCCGAATCAAGCCATGATTCGAGGTCCCCATATACCAGGAGCGGTTGTCACCGTCCGCCGAGTCCCCTGACGCGATCATCTCGCGCGTGCAGGGAATGACCCGTGGCCCCTTCGTCTGCCCGAGTAGGATCGCCTCCTTGAGGCAAACGTCGAGTAGGTCCCCGTTGCTCGAGCCGATGATGCTCGTGACCCCGAAGTCGATCGCGATCTGCGCGTTCTTCGCCGCGACCATTCCCAGATAGGCGGCCGGCATCCCCTGACCGAGATAAGGCGAAGGGTTCCCCGCGTCGGCCCCGAAACCCGTATGGAAATGGCATTGGATCATGCCCGGCATCAGCGTGCGGCCTGCCAGGTCGTAGAGCTGGTCCTCAGGCCCAGTCACGACGGGGCCCGTTCCGACCGAGGTGATCCGCCCTCCGTCGACGACGACGGTGGTCCCCGCTTCGAGGACTTCGGTCCCGTCAAAGACCCGGCCATTCGTAAAAACACTGCGACCCATCCGGCTCTCCTCTTCCATTCGAATCCGCTCGAACTCTCCGCCGCCCCCCCTACTCCACGCGAAGGGGCGGCAGGCGTCTGCTAGAAATTCGATTCTATCACGTCGGATTCCTGCAACCGCACCCTCTGATGAAGCCAGCTTGCCTGGAGGCGGCCCGCCTGCGATGGTGAGCAAGAGCCCTCCCCGAGATCAGGAGTACCTAGATGGAGATCGAAGGAAAACGTGCGCTGGTACTCGGCGGGACCGCGGGCATCGGGCTCGCCAGCGCGACCGCGCTTCGTCGCCTCGGGGCCACGGTCTTCTGCGCGAGCCGGAGCGCCACGAAGAGAGACCGGGCGCTCGAGGCCCTCGGCGGCGCCAGCGCCCTTCGAGACGTGGACGTACGCGACCGCGATGCGCTGAGCGCTCTCTTCCTCGAGCTGGCCCCGCTCGACATCCTGGTCTGCTCCGCAACCGGCGGAGAACGTGCGATCGGCCCCTTCGTGGAGATGGACCTCGACGGATTCCAGGGCTCCTTCGACAAGCTCTGGGGCTACACCAACGCCGTGCGCCTGGCAGCCGAACATCTCAGCCCCGAGGCGTCAATCGTCCTCGTCAGCGGATCTCCAGCCCGCAAATGCAACGTCGGCGCCTCCGCGATCTCCACCGTCGGCAACGCCGTCGAAGGATTCGTTCGAGCGGTCGCGCCCGAACTCGCCCCCAGGCGCATCAACGTCGTTTCCCCGGGTGCCATCGTGACCGAGATGTTCTCGCCCGACCTGGAGCGGTCTCGGAGCATCCTTGAAGGCGCCACCCAGCAAAATCTGATCCCGCGACCGGGTACCGCGGAGGAGGTCGCCCAGGCGGTCCTCTTCTTGATCCAAAACGACTTCGTGACCGGTACGACGGTCGATGTCGACGGCGGCGCCCTGCTGCCCTGAACCAGGAGAACACTCATGACCGCTCGACCCGAAGGACGAAAAACGCAGGGAAGCACGGTCGTGACGCTACTGGTCGCGGCATACGTACTCGGCGCCTGTGCCGCTCAACCTCCCGCCCTCGATCTGGGTCCGCCGCGACCCGTCGCGCCCGAAGCCGTCGGCATGTCGAGCCAGGCACTCCGTCGACTCGACCGAGTCCTCGAGTCCTTCGTCGATGAGGGTCGCATTCCCGGCTACCAGCTTCTCGTCGCTCGAGGAGGCCACCTCGTCCATGAGAGCGTACATGGCTCGCTCGACCTCGAGTCGCAGCGCCCCCTTCGCCCCGACACGATCTACCGGATCTATTCCATGTCCAAGGTGATCACAGGCGTCGCGACGATGATCGCCTACGAGCGCGGCAACTTCCTGTTGAACGACCCGGTCTCGAAATACCTGCCGGCCCTCGCGGACCTCGAAGTGATGGAATGGGCCGAGGATGGCTCGACCCGAGTCGTCCCCGCCCAACGAGAGGTCACGATCCTCGACCTGCTCCGCCATACCTCGGGCTTCAGCTACCACTTCATCGCACCGCCACCGCTCGGCGCGCTCTATGTCACGAATTCACTCACGCCGGGGCTGCGACCGCTCCCCGTCGACACCTCGCTCGGAAGTGCCGGAGCGGACCAGACGGCGACCCTCGAAGAGATGGTGGAACGGCTCGGCACGCTCCCACTCGTGATGCAGCCCGGCAGCGCCTGGCATTATGGCATTAACATGGACGTCCTCGGACGGCTGATCGAGGTCAGCTCGGGGCAGACCTTCCCGGACTTCTTGAAGGAACACGTCTTCGAGCCTCTAGGGATGGAAGACGCGGGATTCTTCGTGCCCGAGGACCGCATCGACCGATTCGCTGCACTCTACGGCCAGACCCCCGAAGGCGGCATGCGACTGCTCGACCCCCCTTACACGAGCCAATACCGTAAGCCTCCCGCCATGCCCGGCGGCGGGGGCGGGATGGTCGCGACCGCGCATGACTACATGCGATTTGCGCAGATGCTGCTCGGTCAGGGCGAACTCGACGGAGCGCGACTGCTCGGCCCGCGGACGGTCGAATTGATGATGACCAACCATCTCTCGCCGGTCGACTTCGGCCCGCGACCACTGCGCTTCACGGCCGGCTCGGACTACGCAAACGGTGGCCTCGGAGTCGGCTTCGGTCTCACGGGGAGCGTCATCACCGACTCCGCACTGACCGGTTTGCCGATCTCCCCAGGCAGCTTCGGCTGGGGCGGTGCAGCGAGCACCTTTTTTTGGGTCGACCCACTGGAGGACGTCGCCGTCGTCTTCATGACGCAGCTGCTCCCCTCCAATAGCTACCCGATCCGCGCTCACCTGATGAAGGGCGTCAACGCTGCCATCGTCGACTAAACCGATCCATTCTCGCTACTCATCCGTAGCCCCAAGACTACACAACAGTGTTTCGGGACTGTCAGTCTCCCTGAGGAGGCTGCGAGCACGTCTTTTCTTCGGGACGTCCGTGTCGAATTCTGGATACTGGGCCCAATCCCACGAACGACCCGTGCCGATGCCGGGTCCGAGAGAGGCCCCATGACGCACCCCAATCCTCGCTGGCTCCGTCGCTCGCTCCTCGTCCTCGCGTTCCTCTCCGTGGCGGCCCACGGTCGCTGCCCGGGGCTCGACCCGGTCGCCTACCTCGAACTCGAGGCCGCTGGCGTAAATAAATACGTCGGAGAGTTCTCCCCGGAGACCTCCGAAGAAGCCGGCAATGGCTGGACCAAACACACCTTCGACACCGAGGGCGGAGAAGGACCGACCTGCATTGACGGCTCTGAGTTCACGGTCTTTACCCGCCCCGGCACGAATCCGCGCAAAACACTCCTCTTCCTCGACGGCGGAGGCGCTTGCTGGCAAGACTTCTATTTCTGCTCGGTCACTGCGGATCAGGACGCGCCGCCGGATGTCGGCATCTTCGCCGCCTCCTTCGATACGGGAGCCGAGGTCATCGAAAACCCGCTCGCCGACTACAACATCGTGGCTGCGAGCTATTGCGACGGATCGGTCTGGGCGGGCGACAACACGGTCGTCGACCCCAGCTTCCCCTTCGGCGGCGTGCGGAACCATCGTGGACTGCGGAACGTGACAGCCGCGATGGACCTCGCCCGCGACGAGTTCGGTTGGGCACGGAAGTTGTTCGTGTCGGGCGCGAGCGCGGGCGGCGTCGGAGCCTCGGCCTTCGCCCCGAGCCTCGCGCGCTTCATCTATGGCAATCAAACCCAAATCAAGGTCTTCAACGACGCGGGCCCCGTCGCGATCAACA
>Ga0315316_10000889_pt1 | contig 20350 bp, 31 predicted proteins | sample M160m3416metaG_FD_203702 | JGI IMG/M metagenome (GOLD analysis project Ga0315316, IMG submission 203702) | Ammonia-oxidizing marine archaeal communities from Monterey Bay, California, United States - M1 60m 3416 | ecosystem: Environmental > Aquatic > Marine > Intertidal zone | place: USA... | reverse complement strand
ACTGATCTAGAATTTTCATAAATTCTTTAATAGTGCATCCTGGTTTTCTTTTAAGAGTTTCCTCTGCAATTTCTTGGACTACTCCAATTCCCATTTTAGTAGCATGGTGTACCATTTCATCAATTAGTGCGTATCGTTTTGGGTCTAATGGATTAGTTTGATTATCTCGTTTAATATCTATAATTTCATCATTGCCTGGGTGACTCATAGATCTCCTTATTTATAATATTCATGAAGTCGATTAATTACATGTCGCAAATCGTTATCAATGTATGTTTCTGTTGGTTTCCACATATCCATGGGAGACCTCATACGTTCATGTATAGTATCTTTAGTTATTCTAGTTTGAAATACATACTTAAATCCTAACTCTTTTTCTTCAGGTGTAACGGTATATAGTTTAGATTTAGCATTTTTATCATCTAGTTTCTCTAAAGACATTTTCTTAGTAGAGATAACAGTACTAAAGAAACTTTCTATGCCTACATTCTTTAAAGCGCCCTTAACTTTAACTATAGTTTCGTTAATCATTTCAGATTCATTTAAAACATCTGAAGTATGAGCTAGAAAAACTACGTTTTTAGTAGACTTAGCTACTATCTGCGCCATTAATCGTCTCATATATTGGCCATACTCTTGCCAAGCTGATCTAGAATCAGTGGCGGTTAATACTTTAGTACTTTCAAACATATCCATTAAGTATGTAAGACTATCAATAACTATAGTATGTACATCTTTCATTTCAGGTTTTTCTGCCTCAGCAAATGCTTGATATACTTGAGTAGTATCTGTAACTACTAATTCTTTAAATTTTGTTTTAAACGGTAATTTTTTACCATTTTCACAATTTAAATACATAACTCCTTCAGGTTTATCAAGAGCTCTTAGACTAGCACTTTTACCTGAAGCGGATTTACCTGATACTAATACTAGATGATCGTTAATCATGTGATGTTTTCTCCTCGTTTAGTTAGTTCTTTACTAATAGACTTAACAGTACTATTTCTAAATTGATCCTCAGGTAATGGAGTTTCTAGTTTACTGTTAAAATTTTCTAATTTTTCCACAATTTCTCCTAAACCTAAGCCAGCATCTATTAATACCATCCCATATCTGTAGAGATGATTAGCTCGATTACCTGTTGTAGTATGGTTTATAAACCAACGCTCAATATTACCAACGCCAGTAGCTGTAAGCTTAGCCTTGATTTCATCAGATTTTTTAGTCTCTGGTATAAATAACGTTGCATCTAATACATTCCCCTGGTTGTATTCATATTTACCGGGGTGTGAAGCCCATTTTCTAGAGATATCCTTAGCTGCTTCGTCTACAGGAAATGGTAACCAATCAAATACATTACGCATAAATCTCGAATAATCGTAAGTACTTAGTTTAAGTCTATGTGATAAAGGTAATAGTAATCTAAATCGATTTACCTCTTCAGTATGTCTTTTAGTGGTAGACATTAAAAAAGTATAATCTTCTAATAATACTTTAACTGTGCTCATTTTAACGTCACCATCACAATCTAATATAAGTAGATCGAATCCAGGAATAACGTTTTCACTTTTACGGTGGCCATTTATAAATGAATGAGCAGTATAGTGATAACCGTTAGCTGCAGTAAGTACATGTAATTGATCGAAAGGTGGGCTGTCAGTTTGATAATCGTAGGCTATATCTTTACTAATGGCTACAGTTAGACTATTTAAATCTGTTTCAATTAAAGTCTCGCCTTTAAAGAACTCTATATTGTCTATTTCTCGTTTTTTAATAATTATATTATTACGATAGCCAAAAGACATAGCTAAGCTCATTAACTCTGCTCGTTGAACTTCGCTTCCTTTATAGAATTGTAATTCTTCCATTAGTTCATGTTGAGTTACTTCAGTATCCATGTCAGCTAAATAATGAGCTAAACGTTCATAAGATCCTTGTTTCCTCATAAGCTTATGAAAAGCTTCTCCTGAGTCTTCAACCACACTAATTGCGTAGTCTAGATGATCTGAGGTGATCTCTGCTGCGTTATCTGCAAAAGCATAAGCGCCTGCTAATTTTAATGCTTTATAATAACGATGATTTAATTCAGCTTTTTGGATAGTCATGTGATCTTTCATATCATCAGCTAAATCTTCACATTTCATTTGGTACTCAATTAAACCAATATGATCTTTTTCTGACATTTGAAGAATTGTATTAACTGATCTTTTTGCAAAACTAGCGAATGTTTCTTGAATATCTTCCATTTCACTAGCTAGATCTGGATCAATCATTTGTTGATACCGTTCTTGTGCTGATGCATATTTAGTTCTATGACTATCTGTTGTATAGCCAAATAATAATCTACGAGCGTATCCTGTTTCTAGCCATTCTTTAAATTCTTCTTCTATTTTTCCACCATCTAATAATTTAGTTGGTGTACCAAACATCATTAAATTAGTTGGGGTACTACCAGGTAGTTCTTCGGATCGAATACTATCTTGAGTATTCTTAATAAGTTTCTGTTTAATTAAACCTACATCGTATAATTCTAGAAATGCATTAAGTACGTCTGTATTTGCAGATAAATTAGAACCTACTTCATCTAGTTCTAAATTCATAGAACCTGCTGCAGCTAATAGAAGTTTCTCTCGCATTTGTTTAACTGCAGGAGCTGTACCACTATCAAAGCTAAAGGCTAATTCACCTAGTTTACTGAATGCTTTTTGGAATTCTTCTAGTTGGTAATCACATTCTTCTGGAAGAGTTCTGTGAGTTTGGCCAATATTAACGCGCCAAGATGCTTTCTCTTGAGATAGAAATTGTAAATTTTTATCTGCTTCTTTAGGAAATACATTATTAAGAAAATCTTTTTTAAAAAAAGCCACGAATTCTCTTTCTAGTATATTAGTAGAGTGGCCTTTACCTGTGCCCGATACCATCAAATTAAGAACATAAGTATTAACTGGAATTATATCCCTGTCATTTGTTTGAATATTACATCGCATCATTGAAGCAATTTTAGATAAATAATAGCCAGTTAAAATTCGGAAGAAATGTCGGTTATCGTTGTTAACTTTTTTAGTTAAAATATCGAATATTCTTTCTGAAAATGGATGGTATTTCTTCATATATTATTTACCTTTCTTTTGTTCAACACATTGATGTGCAATTGTGAGATAGTTTCTTCCATCTTTATAGTTGTCTTCAATATTTGGATTCCATGCAGATCTTACAATCTTTAATAAAGCCATCTTTAATGCGTATAAATGTATAAGATCTGTATTAGGAGATTCTTTAGCGTATTTATTAAGGGTTTCACACATAATTGTCCACGTTTCAAAGCAACGCTTAGCTGGGCCATATTTATTAGCTCTATCTTTAAGTATTTCTTCATCGTTCATTTCATCATCAGTCATATTATAATTTCCTCGGTGATATATACCTGCTTGCAATCCACAAACCAGCGTAAAATATAGTCATAGCTACAACGCCATAAATTGCAAATATTCCTAACATGTCATACCAGTTCGGTAAGTTAGAAACAGAATATGTAGTTGATTGTGTTCCTTGTCTTATGTTTAACAGGAGAGTTAACTTATCACTACTATCACAAGAGTTAAGTTCCTCCATCTGAACTCCCTTCTTTGAGATCCCCAACGAAGTCTAAAGCTACTTCAAGTAATATTGAATCTTCTTTATCGTCTATAGAACCATTTTTGATTTCTTCTAGTATTTGTTCTATGTACTGTAGTTTTTTCTGTTTATTTAGAGCCATCTTCCTCCTCCTCTACTTCAATATTTTCAGTAACTAGTTTGATGTAACCATCGGTAGGTACTATATCTACAATACCTTTCTGACTAGCTTGACCTAGAGTAGAAATCCATACTGGGGCATTAATCTGCATAACATAGTCTTTATAGAATTCACCAAAATGATCTGCAGTTATAAACGATTTCCCTACAGAGTCTTCACATTCCTTAAGAAATTCAGCAACGGTAACTGGTTCTTCAACTGGCTCAAATGCTAGATCAGTATGATATCCAAAGTAGCTATGAGAGCTACCTGGATAGTGTTTATCAGTTATTTTTACAAGTAATCCAACACGTTCTCGTTGTAGTGCTTTTATTAGACCACTTAAAGACATTTGATATTTTCCACGATGGGTATATTTAGGTATGCCTTTTTTTATTTCGTTTGCTATTTTTTTGGGATCCATCTTTTTTCTCCTTAAGTTTTTGTATTCGTAGTTTTTCACCTCTGTTTCTATTTTTTACAAAACATTTTTGTAACCCACATGTTTTTTTATTGTGATGTCTGGTTTCTATCTTTACACCACATTCTGGGCACTTAAATTTACGAAGAGAATTTGGGTAAGTTCTTCTTTTAATACGTTCTCGCCCGCATTTATCTGATCCGCACGTAATTTGATTAGTTCTACCTTCTACTTCTTTTTTACAAATTACACATACAACTAATATTCCATTAGTTTTTTTAGATTTTTGCCCCCAAGGTGTTTTCCCAATACTATCGGATATTTGTGCGTATTTAGAGTCGTATAGTTTTTGTGCATTAATAACTTTAAGTAATTTTCCTTTTGGACTAAATACTTTTATATCATGGAGCATTTTTTTTTCCTTTAGTTATGTCCTTGGATGGAATCGAACCATCGCCCCACCGTTCTAACGAAGCAGTTGCTCTACCAACTGAGCTACAAGGACTAGTTATCGATTCTTAAATTATCTCTTATTTTTTTAAGACTTTCTTCTGGAAGGTGACCTGATTTTGGTTCTAGCTTATCAGGGCATTCAAAGTAATCTTTAAATATTTCTTTGAATATTCTTTCAACCATTTCTTTATAACTATTAGTATCATAATGTTTAATCATTATTTCACCAATTACTTCTTGACATCTAAGAATATCTTGTTGTAATTTTGCCATATTCATACTGCCTCCTTATTTATAAATCTAGTCTTCCTTCTACTAACATACTTGCAGCTTGTGAACAGATAGGTTGAACTGAACAATATTTACATCGTACGGCCATAGCTGGAAAGTGCTTAACTACTCCAGTTCCTTTTTCAGCTAAATGTATATGAGCTTCAGTTTCTGGATTTTCATATTTATCATACCCAAATACTTTACTCGCTCTATCTGTTTTATTCGGGTTAGCATAATATTTATATTTCTCATTATTTTTTCTAACCCATAAATCTTCATCTGTACATTCTGGTAATGATTCTTGAGGCAATTCCATTACATTAGTAATAGCTTGCAATCTTTGTTTAATAAAATTTTCAGTTTCTTCAAGACTCCATAATGGATAAGATTTAGTTGCTACTTTTAGGGAAGGGTAATCTTCTTTATTGTAGCTTTCTTTTTTAAATTTACGTTTTTCTGCAATGCTCCAATCTGTAAATAAATAATGAATTTGGACAATATCACTAGTAATTTTTTCTGGATTTAACCATCTATAAATACTTCCTTGTTTAATATAGTCTTCTCTATTACTTTGATTAACATAAGCCCATGTACTTGTAGATTTGTAATCATGAACAGTTCCTTCCATAACAAGATCGTATTTACCAGAAATGATGAACCCGTCAAGTTCTTTTTCAGCTCGTTGTTCTATATAAATTGGTGTTTCCCCTGGATTGACTTCTTCTGGGTTAACTCTAAGAGTATCTATAACATTGTCAGAAGCTCCAAATAATTCTAAAGCTTTTACTACGTTATTTCGATTTGACCATGCGGCTTCGCATGCTGAATGTAAAGCATTGCCCATAGTTGAAGCTATTAAATCTGAGATTTCTACAGTTTTTTGTGATTCAGGATTCTGTTTTCGTAGTACTATTTCACGTAAAGGTTTAAGTAAACCTGTAGCGCTAATTGAATTAGATCTACTATCATAGTCGTAGTTATCATGCATTAGAAATACAGCTAATGGTAATGACACATTATTTTTATTTGTAAATTCAAACGCCATTATTCCTCCTCCTCTTTATCAATATCATTATCTTTAATTTCATATGTGTAACCTTGAGGCATACCAGATACATTAATTACACATCCTCCTTGAACTTCAATTATGATTACTTTTTTGTTTGATTTATCAATGTCACCGTACATCATTGCCATAGAGTAACCTCTCTGTTTTAAGTATCTTAAGATGTTGTTCGTAATCACCATTAGGTCTTACAGTTAATGGTATTAAATGAGCGTATTTACTTTTTAAGTCTTTTTCGATAATTGATCTAAATGCATTGCTGTCGTGGTATAAAACACATTCTTCATATGGCACTTTATACCATCTGTATAGCCAATGTGCTTCTACGTCACCACTGCCTATACACAAGTATTTTTTTGTAGTATTAGTCATTTCAGCTTCAATCCATTCTTTTTCTTCATTTGGGTCGGGAGTAATTTCCCAATCGTCTGGAAGTGAATTTTTAATATAGCTCATGAGTTTATATACACATTAGTAGTAGCTCTAGTTAAAGCAACATATAATAATCGTGCCTTAATGATTTTATCTCTACATTTATCTATATTTGTTTTATCAATAAATACAGCTGGAAATGTCCCACCTTGAGCTTTGTGAGTTGTACCTGCAAAAGGTGGGCGTAAATCAGCTAGAGCATTTTTAATACCGTAGTAGTGAACCCAATGTGATTTGTCTTTTTCTCTGATAGCTTGTTTCTTATATTCAGCTAAGACTCTATTAGCAGCTGTAGGTGTGATAGGTGAGAATACTTTTTTAACATCAGTTTTAAGATATTCACAAAAGTCTCCTCGTACTGTTACTAGATATCCAGGAATTTCTTCGTACTCTGCGTCTTCATACCCCATAACACGAACTGTTTCATTATTAGTTAATATTATTTTTTCAGATTCCATTACTACGTTATTAGCAATTAGTATTTCACCTAGATAAAAAGGTTGAACTACATCTTCTAGAAAATATGAAGCCTTGCGAATCATAGCATTATAATTAATTGCGGATTCGTTTGTATATGTACATAATGGAACATCAATTTCTGCCCCAGTAGTATAATTCATATATTTTTGTACAAATTTAGTAACAAAATTAGAATGAGGAAGTACATGGATTCCTTCACCTTTAGAATTAATATCAGTTTCCAACGTAGGTTCAATATTCCTGATCCCTTCAATATACTCTCGAAATTCATTAGCTTTTTCTAAAATAGGATTACCTCCTAATTGCCGGTGTATTGTAGTAAGAGTATAGGTAACTAAGGAGTTATCAAATATACTGCATTTATCTGATACAGGAGGTAATTGAAAAGGATCTCCTACAAATAGTAATTTTAAATTATTTTTCTTAACTATATCTACAATAGCTTTTAAAAATGAATTACCAATCATAGAAGCTTCGTCAATAATAACTAAAGATCCTGGCTTAATTTTACAATTACCAGAAGATGTAATTAATTCTTTACCAGAAGAATTAACAGTAGGACGTAATTTAAATAATTTATGCGCAGTAGTAGCTTGGTCACGTTTAAATAAATTATAATTTATAGTATTTGATAATACACGAGCTGCTCTATGAGTACTTGCGCATAAAGCTATCGGGATCATATCGTTAATATCCCTAGCTCGGTTTATGATTTCTCCTATTACGGTAGTCTTACCAGTACCTGCAGATCCGGTAAGAACAGCTATTTTATGCGTGTAAGATATTAAGTGAAGTTGTAACGTATCACATATACCGTCTATTGCATTAAGCTGATCTTGTGAAAAGTTCATAAATCTCCTTTAATGGTGCATTATTGTTTAATGGAACTAATGTGTCCCAAGATTTGCCTACTTCTAGCGTAGCTTTCATAGGAACATCTACAGACTTAATTATTTTATGGTCGTTCCATTCCATTTCTTCAATAAGTACATCGTTTAAAAATTTAATATAATGTGGGTCATTTCGAACTATGAAATAACCAGCATCGTGAATCATATTACACGGAAGAATATCCTGGCTATGGCCGGCTTCTTCTATACGCTGGTTAGTTGTATTCATAGCTCTATTAAGTAGCATCCCCCAGGATTGGGTTATTGCATTATTAGCACTACGAGCTTCCTTATCTGCTTCATGCGGTGTTCTAGAATTACCTAGAATACATTGAGATATTATTGGAGTTTTTAATTTTAAACCAAATGCACACTCTACGTATCCATGTTCTTCCATAAATTGGGTATTCTTTTCGTTGAATTCTTTAGATACTTTGTATAATTCATGAAATGCTTTTTCAATTTTAGTAGCTTGATCCATAGAAAAGCCGGTTCTTTTGTGAAGAGTATAGGCTGTACCCATATACTGTAGAGCAAAGGTGGGTCCTTTAGATCTACGTCTTAATTCTGGGTATTTATTTTGAATAGAATTAATACTGTCTACATTTGTTGGGTCTATATCAGGCATTTGATCTGCAAAATATGTTTGAGCTCTTAATGAATGCCCATCATACCCATCTGTGTATACTTTAATTCTATTAGGATCTTTACTTAGGATAGCTCCTATACGTTCTTCTAGAGCTGAGAAATCCGCACCTGCAAACAACCAACCATCTGGAGCTACTATACAACTTTTAATAAGTTTTCCCATAGAGCCATGGGCTGGTAGGTTTGTTAAATTGGGAGAGTTACTGGATAGTCTTCCTGATTGAGTTCCTCCTAGTTTTAAATTGCCATGAAGAATATTAGTTTCTTTCATAAAAGCTTTAATAAATGTTCCATCAATTTTATCTACTTCAGATAATTCCTGAATAAATTCTAATAAGTCTAGAATATCCTGGTCTGTAGTATGATTTGCTAAATCTTTAAGTGTTTGTCCCCCTGTAGCAGGTGCTCCGGATTTAGTTTTATCTAATATTGGTAATTTTAAATGACCAAATAATAAAAGAGCTAATTGTTGATGGCTACTTGGATTAAACTGAACATCGTAGAATTCTTTTATAGTTTTAACTAGTTTTTTTAATTTAGAATTAGCTGTTGTGCATGCTGCTTTTTGTAAAGTTTTAGTAAATTTTTTAACATGTTTGTTTTCTTGAATTTGTTCATGTAGTACTTTATTTTTAGCTTCTAAAATATTATGAACATCCGTTACTCGTTTTGAGCTCATTGGTAATCCAATCAGCATCATCTTAGTTAATGTATATAAACTAGGTTTAAATATTTCTAAATAAGCTTCAGAAGATAATTGTTCTATATAAAGTTCATAAGCGTAAAAAGTAGCTAATGCATCAATTAAATTATATTGTAGTATTTCTTTTTTTGTATGTTTAGTGATATTGGCGAGTTCGATAGCGTAATTGCCTACGTGTTCTAATGCTATTTCTTTTAATCCTAAGGATATTGGAGTAGTAGCATTTTTAGCTAAATAAGCTAGTATCATAGTATCGTCAAAAGTTTTGAAATAATGCAATCCTCGCATCATCCCTTCATAGTCTTTATCATGTTTCATCCACAAACTATGGACTAACATTTTGACATCAAATAAACCATTATGGAATATGAGCTGACCTTTGTATTTTTCAAAAAAATCCTTAAGCCAATAGGTACCAGTAATCGAAATATCAATTGCTGCACCATCATGTTTAGTCCATGCAAATGCAATAGAGATTAAATTGTCATGTAAATCTAGTCCTGTAGTTTCAATATCTACTGTGAGTACTTGGTGTTGATATAGATGATCCAGAATATCTCTGTCAGATCCATGAGCAAAGCCATATTCAGCAGAATTTATTAGTTGAGTATGACCATTAGAAGTGATTGCTTTAATGCCTGCATTAATTAACTGGATATTTTCTGGTTGTTTAAATAAAGATTTATAATTTGGAACATATACACAGTTATATTTTTCATAACCAGGATAAGCGCCGTTAAGTACTGCACCGTAATAGTCAGAAACTTTAGCTTTTTTAGTAATAACCTTAAAGTAATTACTATCAGCTATAATCATGTTAGTAACTGTTTCAGGAATCTTTACGATAAGTTTATCTAAATAAGCTTTAGCAGTTTTGGCTACTATCTTTGTAGCTGTATTATATATAAGCGGTAGAGGTAGGATATCTCCTTTACTTATACCTGCTGCTTCTAATTTGTCTAAATATTGTGATGAGATTTCTGCATAGTTACCCAATGCATCTTCTTTACACAGTAGGACAGTAGTGATCGACATAAATAGTTTCCCCTATAGTAGCCGGTGGATGATCAGAATTGCATATCCATAAAACAGGATAATCTACAGGATCCATGTCTTCTTCTCCATATAGATCAGTAAAGTAAATAAGTGCATGAGTAGGATGCTTATCTACATAATCTAATACAGGTAGAAATGACGTACCTCCCCCTCCATGAAAATCTAAATCTAGAATATTCATTCCTTGGGTTACTTCATACACTTCATGAATTTCAGCATCGCAATCAATAATCCGCATACTTTCTGGATTAAATGTTTGTTGTATTCCTTTAATTTCGCTTAACATTTCTTGTAGCTCTTCTTGTGAAACGCTTGAGCTAGTATCAATAGCAAAAGTTAAATTTCCTAAACCATGACTATGCAGGCTAGGCATGTAGGTACTATGATATCTTCTATTTTTACGTGCCCAGGAATATTCTTCTTTAACTCTTCTATCTAGAAATTTATGTAGGATAACCTGCCAAGGTAATTTTGGATTTAGTAGCTCGTCAATAGTCCTTAGTATTTCATCTGGAATATCTCCCTTAATATTTTTTCCTGATGCTAGAGCTTGTGTTCTAGCTCTGACAATAATGTTAGTAATCTCTGAATCTACAGATAATTTTTGATCCTCTTGCCCACTTTCGTTTAGATCTAGCATTATGTTGCTATAATCTTGTTTATCTTTTATAAGATCTTCATAAACTGCATCAGTAGTCCATTCTTCATCATATTTAGGATCTATTAGTCCTCCTTTAGGGATTTCAAATCCTGCTTTAGTAAGCATAAAATTAATAACGTAATCAGCAGCTGCATTCCAAACCAGTGGATCTTTATTTCCTCTACGAGCTAAATGTTGAAATGCCACATGCCAGCATTCATGGGCCATAAGCCCAGCAAACTGTATTACTGATTGTTTTTCTAAAAATATAGGATTGTATCGAATGGTAGTTCCACAAACGTCAGCTGTAGTGCACTTATCAGTGATAACATGACGTAAACTCAGTGCTATTGTAGAGATAAAAGGGGACCTAGACATTAGCTCTATCTTAGCTTTTAGTAATTTACCTTCTAGATCTGTTGTCATATTTACCTCCTAAGAAATATCAGAATCATCCCGCATACCTAAATATACCGGATGTCTTGGTGCATCTTTTACACCAATACTAAAATACTTATATTTAATAGCTTGACCTACTAAACCATCTTTATATTTCCATAATTGATCTCTTATGGTATTAGTAAAACCTGTACCAATATTAAATTGAACTCCACTATAAATGTCTTTTACTACAAGAGCACCAAGTGTTCCCTTAGGAGTTTTGTTTTCTTTATGAGAGGATCGTTGACCTCTTCCTAATTCGTTAACTTTTTTTTCATTGTTATTTTTCATTTGTTCTTCCACACCAAGTATTCTTGCTTCTGAATCATTAAATCGTTTTACTTTTATTAAACCGCCTTCTTTAACTGTGGATCTTCCATGTTTATATTTAGTATTAGGGTCTCTAAGTATTACTCCTTCGTAACCAATCTCTAAACAATCTACTTCGTATTTTTCAAGTTCTTCCATAGTGGTAATAGTTTTAGTTCCAAGCATCTTTAAAGTATGGTCATGCTCAGGTATAATTTTTTGTAAAATAACCTGTTTAAGAAATGAAATTTCTTTTTTACGATTTTTATAAATATCATTATTTAAAAAATCAAATATCCAAAAGCTAAATTTAAATTCTTTATTTTCACTCATAACATGACTAGTTGTATTACGATAAACATCACTAGCTGTTGGTTCACCTACAATTAATTCACCATCAAAACCGTTAAATTCTTTACGCCCTATTACTGATTGAACATGTTTGTTACGAATTGGTTTTAATGATCTAGATAATGCTACACCATCCTGAATCATACAGCGTATGCCGTCCAGTTTAAATGATGCTTCCAGTGGGCCTTTAGCAAATAGCTTTTCTATTTGATTATCAGTAGCTTTACCAGCTAACATAGGTTTTAAATACATTTAATCCTCCTTTTTAGATGGAACTTCTAATTCATCTAGCCAAAATTTGACATGTATAAAGCTGCCTTGCATTGAAGAAATGGTGCATTTAAATGGGCAGCTCTTTAACCATGTTAAAAATTTTTCAATTAGTTTCACTTGATTCAGTGACATAAAATTCTCCTTGTGATTAATTTCCAAAGAAATTAGCTGCATTTTTAGCAATCCAATCTTTAATTAAAGGATGATCGCGTAGTTCAGGACGTCTTCTATATACATCCTTGAGAGTTATAGGTTGGAATTCTTTTGGAAGTCTGCCATTTGCAATTAGGATTTCTTCAAGAATTTTTTCGGTACAATTATGTGCTAACATTGTAGTTACCGCATATCTTTCACTAGGTTCTTTAGGTACTTTCCACCCAGTTTTAGGATTTTTAAGTATCTCTTCAATAGTTGGTAGGCTTTGGTAGATATCACAATAAGTAGCTAACTCTACGGCTGCGCCTTCACCTACGGTTCCGGCTAGCCTAATCTTTGTTTCATGATCTACGTTATCTTTACCTGTTAAAATCTTTGAAGCAAACTCCCATGTACGAGGACAAGGGAATGTTAATTCATTAGTTTGAGGATCGAATTTATGTAGAATTTCTGGTTTAAATTTAATTAACGAAATAATTCTATGATCGATATTATGTTCATTAGCCCAGCCAATCCATACCTTATGATCTACCTGCATTCGATAATGAGTTAGCCTGGATGTAGTAGCGGTGCTTTGAGTATTTACGATTGCTCTATCTGTAGTTAGATTTCCAGCAGCTGCTATTAAGCATCTGTCATGTAGCTTATATTTATATACTTCTCTATCTAAAATTAGCTTATAAGCTGCAGCTTCAGTTTGTTTATTTCCTGAATTAAATTCGTCAAGAAATAGTAGCCAACCATCTGTTCCCTCAGGAATTGGATCTCCTTCAATTGGGAAATATTCTGGTATATGAAATGTCATTCTGCCATTTACTACTCCTGGGTAACCTTGCATATCTACAGGTTCACATTGAGATACCCTGAAATCTATAACCTTAAGGTTAAATTCTTTAGCTATAGATCGAATAATATCTGATTTTCCCATACCTGGGCTGGAAGCTACCATCGGAGTAAGACCTACTTTAAGGTCTTCGATAAGGCATGTTTTAAGTTGATCTGCGTTTACTTCAAACATTAGTTATCCTCCAATAAATTAATTGTTTGGCGTTCTCCTAAAAAATCTGGGACTTCTACATGTCTTGCTTCTTTTTTAACAGCTTTTTGTCGTACTGTTTCTGGCGGTATATATCGATGGAAACTGGAAGGAAGTACTTCTCTTAATTGTTTATGTGTTTTATTTTTATTAGTTAAATCATCTAAATAATTTTGCATACGTGCAGTTTCTTTTAGTAATTTTATCTTTTCTTTACAAAGAGTTTCGGCGTCTTTATGTACATTAGGATGTAATTCTTGAGGTTCTGGAGCTGTATTGCCGTAGGTATTAAAAGTTATAGGGTTAACTATGGCTTTAGGAGATTTAAATTCCCAGTTTTCTTGGATATAATCTAGATTTTCCCAAGCACCATCAGCAAACCTTGGTATGTGTGAAGTATGTAAATCTGTAGGTGTAAATGTTCTCCCCCAAGGATATTTAATGGCTACAATATAACTCACTGTCTTGGCAATTAATTCATCTGGTAATTGTTGTAATACAGGTTCATATTGGCTAATCCAATGTTGGCGGGAATTTTTAGCTATTTCTACGGCTCTATCTGCTAGTCTTGTTTGTGTAGTTTTATACAAATCTGTCAGTATTTCAGTTTTCATTTGTTGTAGTCTTCCATTACTTAGTCTGCTCATGGTTACCCTCCAATAGATTTTTTAGACGATATTGATCAATTTGGCGTCTTACTTCACAAATTGAGGAATCATGCATAGTAGCTACGTACTCCATATTTTTAGCCACATCGAATCCATTGAGGCTACAATTATTCCCTAATCGCCATTGCTGGCAGGCTTTCATAGGGCAATATTGTACCACAAAATTCGACATTAAACTTCTCCTTATTCTTAGTAATATTAAGTGATTTGTATATTAGAATCTTAAGTATAAAAAAAAAGTGGACTCCCCTCCTGACCGTTAAGGGAGTCCACATGTTGCACTGTTCGAGATTCTCGAACAATGTACTACGAAAGCATATAGCTACTATTTAATATCTTAGTATCAAGATTGTAAGACATCTTTGTAAATTGCCATGCAGAATTTCCAGTAATTTGACATAGGATATCTTCTAATAGATTACTATTAGCTATTTCAGCCATTATTTCCCTATAAGTTATTGTAACATGCTGTAAGTGATTAGGATTAAACACAAAACAATCATGAACATGGCTTAATTGGAAATTACAACGTCTAATCATTTCCCTAGCCACATAGCCATCCACTGAATGGATAACATTAGGGCAAAGAGACCTATAATTGTCAGATTTAGTCTGATGGAGCCACCTCAAAGGTATATCACCGAATTGTTCATCTGAGTATACACCATTAATAGGTTCTACAACAGGTACATACACGTGATGACCATCAGGCATAATCCATTCGTGAGATGTTGCTTCTGGATCCCAACACTCATTAATGGCGTCCATTACTTGATCAGCTCCTGGCAAGAATCCTTCAATAACTGTATAGAATACCTTTAGCTCTTCTGCAGATAATAGCTTCTTAGGCGTAGCTCTAGAGTTATAGAAATGAGTCATTGCAGCTTGCTTTATGATCTTTCTAGGTACAGGTTTAGATAGCTGTTTACTCATTTCATTAGCTATCGTACCGTATACATCTACTCGTTGATCAGGGTTTACCATGTTTACTTGAGTAGCTGTATCTTCACATCCTGACAATGCAGCCATAACCTGAAGCCCTGAGGAGGTTGCATCTAGGCTCATTACATATCCCGTAGCCTTACACTCCTTTGTATCTTTAAGCGTCCTAACAGCTTTACGTCCTAGAATAGGCTCCTTCCAGTTAATAGAATCTGGAGGTGTTGCTTTAGCCCATTTATATCTATCCTGCCAAGTCAGGTGATCCATACCTGCATGATTAGCAATTGCTATATACAAGTTTGGTAAACCACTAGCAGTAACAAGTTCTTTTTTATGCAATGATAACAAAGCTTTACCATATTCATTACTTTGAAGATTAAGATCGTAACCAGAAGAATAACTTCTTCCTCTACAATCATATCTCCATACAAAATGAAACGGGATCCCTAAGTAGTCTTTAATAACTCTTAAGAATTTTTGCTTATTCATTGCACGGTTAGTTTGCTTTTCATGCGTATAAGTTTCGGAATCGATTTCCCATTCGATTTCCTGTAATTTATTAATTACATCATAAGCTAAAGGCAAACTATGTTTCTTGAACTTATTACCTAATACCAGATGCTTTGTTTCAAACAGCCATCCGCCATTAGTATTATTTGTCCAAGGAATAGGCAGTGATTTCATAGGCGGTAAGTACTGTAGCCTGTCAATCTTCTGCTTTATTTTCTTAGTTAATGTGAGATTAGGATAGACATACCAATCTTCTTCTATTTCTTGGAATTGGTATAATCCAGATTCAACACATTCTTTAAGAAGTATTATTCCCCACTCGAAAGCTTCTGCAGTATCTTTAATACCTGCAATATGACCTAATTGAGCTGCTATAGCTTGTATAGGTCTTGCAACCTTATCTTTAAGCATAAGACTAAAGAACTTAATAAAGATTTCTTTGTTAGAAACAGTTCCTCTATTGAGTTCTGTAATATTATCCAATATGGCTAACTCCATAGAAAATGGAATATTACCCTGGATAGCCTCCAATACTATTTCATCAGTAATTCTTGTAGACCACGATGTTTCCATCTGGTATTGCTCCATTTCCTTTTCGTTTTCCATAAAATACTCCGCGCTAAGAGTGAATAGAAAAGCCCCTTAAACCTGAATAGTCTAAGGGGCGTTTGAAAGACCTAATCGGCGTAGCCGACCTAAAGGAACATAAATTTATACACTTAGTAATTAGCTATACAATGCATCTACTAAATGTCCACCAAAGTAAATTACTGACAATAATAATATTGTCCATGCACATATCTCAAATGTCTTTTCCAATGTGAGCCTCCTCTAATTGTTTAATTCGTTCTCTTAATTTACAAATTTCAGCTTTTTTATCGTGTAAAGCATCTTCTTGATTTTTAATTATTGTTAATAAACTAGATTCTGATTCACTGTTAACTGGTAATATGTCTTTAACTAGTGGCATCATTTTTACAACCCTTTCTATATTACGTAATGATGGTAATTTCACAATTCTCCTCCTTGTTAATAATCAACTGCATCGTAATAGTCATCTGCACATTCTGGGTCTTCTAATCTTTTAATAATATTTTCTATTATCCTGGTTTCATGTCCTTTATGCATTTCAATTTTTTCACGTAGTAGCTTTTTAAGTAGTTCTAACTCTTCTACAGCTAATAAAACATGATACATGTCTGTCTCCTAGGAATGAGTCACATGTTTTCTTGTTGAGGCGTTGCCCATGCATTTTCTAAATCTTCTCCCATTACTTCTGTTATAAATAGTTCAGCTTCTCTTTTTGAATCAAAGATATAAGGAGCAAAATTCCCATTTGTATCTTTATCTTGAGCTATTGCTGTATGTGATATATCCCCCATTTCTTCGCATTCTATACAAGTACTTGCGATTACCCATTTCATTTTACCTCCTTAGTTTCACGTGAAACATTAGAATATTTTGATTTATTTTTAAGAGCTACAGGAACACAACCGAAGGCAGTGTAACTATATTTAGATTCATTAAATATTTTAATAGCTCTGTTTCTTTCCTCTACACATATTTGTTTAGTAGGATATTCTCCAATATTATGGAGATATTCTACTCCATAAGGCTGACTAAAAACTATCATTAGAAGTATATACATTTACTTGATCCGATAAGGTTTATCTAAGCTATCTTTAAATTCTGCATCTTCTTTAGCTAGTCGATCTATATTTTCTCCTAACCACTCATGGTAATCATCAGCTTGTTTATGTTTTTCTACCTGAACTTCAATACAATGATTATACAAAGCTCTTTTTGACATATGCAACATACCTTCAAGTAAAGATTTTCTAGTATAAGTATCTGTATAATTTACTGCTTTATGTTTACATCTAAAATACTCTTGCAGTAGTAATGCTAACAGCCTATCAAATTCGTCACTAAAGATCATTGAATTTCCTCCTTAATCATGAATTGAAAAATATTTCTTTTTTGGGTCTCGTTTCTTACCAATCAAAGCTTTTTTAATAGCAATATCACTATTAGTAGCTTTGACTCTATCTATCTTAATCAGTTCACTTTTTGTAACTTCATAAATAGTATATCGCATGGCACTATCCTCGAAAGACGTTAATATCAATAATAATAGCTATAGAAGTCACTATCTTATTTTTAAACACTATCTTATTCCTAAAAAAGGTTCTGTTTTTAAATAAAAAGGAGACTGGGAGTAGTACCCCCAGTCTCCAAATGATTAGAACTCAGCAATAAGTTCATCAGCAGTAATAGCTTTCTGAATACCGCCATTACGTGCAGCTTCCAATACTTCTTCTATGTCTGAAGTATCCAAAGAAAGTTTAGCATCGCCTGCAGTTACAAACCCACAAAACTTAAGTTCAGCACCAGAAGCAGTCTCTTTCATTACCTTGAGACTTTTACCTTCTGTTTCTAGCAATTTCATCTTTGGGTTATTAAATAAATCTGTAACTTTTTCAACAGTTAACTTAGGAGAAGCAGCAATATACTGAGCAGGTTCAAAGTACCGCTCGGACTCTCCCAAAGTAAACCTAACTTTAGGTGTTTTAGATTTTTCTCCGTCTACTTTAACTTTGTTATACGTATTAGTTTTAACACTCATAATTAATTCCTCCAAATGGAGTTAATGGATATGTTATGCCCGTTTTGGGTTCACAACAACCTACTAGGCGTAGCCAGAACTTAATTAGATATGGCATTAAACAGAAAAGCAGGGTTTCATACCAAGGAAGGTTTTGGGCAGTAACGGCTCTCTCAAGCCGTTCTGCCCTGCATTCAATACCAAGAAGAGTAGTACACTTTATTACCTTCGTTGATATAACCTAGAGCTTTAACACAAAACTCTAAGTCTTGTAGTCTATAATGCTTATCCGCATTACCACCATAGAAGAACCCTGTTGTTTCAGGAAGTTTTTCTTGAATGATAGTACTGGCTAAATCATGAACATCCTGCCAAGAGAGTTCAACTGATACGCAATTAAATTCTCCTGCCCCGCCCCTGTTTCTCCAGAGAGTTTCCATGTAACCTTGGAGGTTTGGGTGTTTCCTCCAAGTAGCAATATCTACCTGAACTTCTTGCGGTTCGCCATCTATTTCACCGCCGTTCTCTTTAACATAAGCAACTTGGTCTAATCCCATGATCTATCCTCCATGTTTAGGGTTTTAATCATCTAACAGGCGTAGCCGACTGAACGGCTCTAACAAGCCGTTCAGTCTTCTTGCCTAATTTGGTATATGCCTGAAAGTTAAACTAATTCTTGGTTCAACGCATTTGCTTACTGCGTGTTTCCAACCTAGCTGGAAATTCCCATCAGGCATTACGTAAAGATCTCCGTGACCTGTTTCGAAGGTCTGTGATTCGGAGCTGTAGTTTTTAGTAAGGGTGATATTTGCAGATCCCCCTAAACTAACCGTAGCTACAGCACCTATTGTGCGGTCTTTCCTCCGAAAGATTTCTTCGTTATCGGAGTGAGCTGACAACCCTTTGTTAACGTAAGAGTTAATTAGAAGACTATTAAAGTAACCGTTTTGGTACTCTAATCCTTCTTCTAAATCTCTAGCTATTGCCTGAAATTCTACAGGTAATGGCTGAGCTTTGTGCCTTACGCCTGTGTAAACGTAATCTACTAACCCGTACCAAGTAGCGGTGTGATTGTAGAAGTTTTTGTTGCAGTTGTTATCTTGCTTGATTCTTTTATCTAAAAGCTTAAAGTCTTTTAAGATTGGGTAATCTTCTAAGCTTAATGTACCTGTTACGATATTGGGAACTGCTACTGTGGCTGATGGCATCACCGTATCCTCTTAAGTAAGGTTAGATTGTACTCTCTAATAGGCGTAGCCAAGCCTGACCCACCCGTTAAGGTAGGTCAGTATCGTTTTCCAGATCATAGACTGATTTTTCTATAGCATCTAAATCTTTAATCTGCTCTATAAATATAGTAATGCCCACAGCCTTATTAGCAATTATGGGTATTTTAGTATGACCTCTAGTGTAGCTTTTTAGCTCTTTCCATACTGAAGGTCTACAGCTGATCATAGAATCTGCATACCTTAATCCCTTACGAAATCTTTGTTTTTCTGGTTTCTCTAATGGTTTAACATATATAATGCTGTACATTAGTTATCTCCTTGGAATTTAGTTAATGACGCTAAAGGGTTGCACTTGGCAGAGCCCTTTGCAATACGTCATACCGCCATTAATTTAAGGAAGGTTGGACCCTCTTCCTTGGGCAAGTCATCGGATTTTGACTTGCTCGCATCTAAGTTACTGCTTAGCCATATCTACGTTTCAACCTTAGAAGGACCGTAGAATGCAGGGTACAGCACTGGCTTTAATACAATTAAGCATAGCTAATCTCCTAATTAAGAATAAGTTTCTGAATCTCTACTAGGCGTAGCCTGGTTAGCAGTTGTTGTATAAATCACATAACTTGCCATATGGGTAGTTATTGGCTATTTCCCATGTATTAACATAATCTGCTAATACAAATAGACCAACAACTACCACAACATAGATTGTAAGATATTTAGCCATTGGTATCCTCCTTACAGTCTTCTATTGCATATTTAATAGCGTACGCCATGAAACATACAGGTAATATAACAAAGAACGTCCAATCAATAACGTGTATCCAATTCATAGTGTCTCCTTTATAGTTAAAGGAACAGCACGTTATGTGCTGTTCCAATTAGTACTACTTATAAAAGTTATGATAATTAACGTTAAGCTCATCTATTTCAAGCTGAGCATGTATAGCTAATGTATCAATAGCCTTTTGTTGCTTTTTAAGCTCTGCTTCTGCA
>Ga0315316_10000888_pt1 | contig 20362 bp, 27 predicted proteins | sample M160m3416metaG_FD_203702 | JGI IMG/M metagenome (GOLD analysis project Ga0315316, IMG submission 203702) | Ammonia-oxidizing marine archaeal communities from Monterey Bay, California, United States - M1 60m 3416 | ecosystem: Environmental > Aquatic > Marine > Intertidal zone | place: USA... | reverse complement strand
AGATACTATGGATTACTAGAACTAGCAATCAAGTATGGTATCTTTAAACAATCATCAACAAGAGTAGAATTACCTGATGGTACAACACAATTTGGTAAAACTATTAATAACAATCCAGAGAAGTATTTTACTCAAGAAGTACTTGATCAATTAGACGAAGCAGCGAAACAAGAATATAAATATGGCAACCAGACTAGAACAGACGATACTCAAGAATCTGATACAGAATGAAGAATTCACTAGAAAGACTCTCCCTTACATAAAATCAGAATTTTTTTCTGAAAGGGATGAAGAATTTCTTTTCAAAGAGATAAGAGATTATTTCTTAAAGTATCAAGCATCACCAACACCAGAATCACTAATCATTGATATTGATGAAAAGACTGATGTGGATCAACAATTAGTATCAGATGCAACTGTATTGATTCGTGAGATCAAACAAGATATAACAGAAACACCTGACGAATGGTTGATTGATTCAACAGAGAAATGGTGTAAAGATAGAGCAGTATACAATGGTGTGATGAACTCTATTGAGATTATTCAAGACAAACAAGGCAACACAGGTGAGATACCTGACATACTCAGAGAAGCTTTGTCTGTTTCTTTCGACAGTAATATTGGTCATGACTTTATTGAGGATTGGAATGAACGATATGAATTTATGCATCGTGAAGAAGAAAGAGTTCCTTTTGATTTAGACTTGATGAATAAGATCAGTAAAGGTGGTCTACCAAACAAGACATTAAATATAGTCATGGCAGGTACTGGTGTCGGTAAATCTTTATTCATGTGTCATTGTGCATCAGCATCATTACTTCAAGGTAAGAATGTATTGTATATTACAATGGAAATGGCAGAAGAAAAGATTGCAGAAAGAATTGATGCAAATCTACTAGACATATCATTGAATGAACTGAATGATCTACCAAAGATGATGTATGAGAAAAAGATTACTAGAGTCAGAGAAAAGACTAAAGGTAAATTAATTATCAAAGAGTATCCGACAGCAACAGCTCATAGTGGACATTTCAGACATCTATTACAAGAACTTGATTTAAAAAGAGATTTCACACCAGATATTATTTTTATTGATTACTTGAATATATGTGCATCATTCAGAGTTAGACCTGGTAGTAATGTGAATACTTACTCTTACATTAAGTCTATAGCAGAAGAACTCAGAGGTCTTGCAGTTGAGTTTGATGTTCCAATTATGTCTGCAACACAAACTAATAGAACAGGATTTGTTTCAACTGATGTTGGTTTAGAAGATACTTCTGAATCATTTGGTCTACCAGCAACAGCAGACTTTATGTTTGCTTTGATATCTACAGAAGAAATGCAAGAACTTGATCAAGTCATGGTAAAACAATTAAAGAATAGATACAATGATCCGGGTTATCATAAAAGATTTGTATTGGGTGTAGATAGAGCAAAGATGAGACTATATGATTGTGAACAATCAGCACAAGATGAATTAGTTGATATCGGACCTGTAATGGATAATACTACAACAGGTAAAAGAATTAGTTCTGAAAAACAATCAGAGTTCAAATATGATTGATACCGCGGGTACACTTTTGTTATACTAACAGTATGGAAAATATGAAAATAAGACAAATATTCTTAGACATGGACGGTGTTTTAGCTGATTTTGAATCTCAAATTAGTAAAATGTTAGGTCAAAAAGTCTGGAATAATGATGCTGGTCATAGTGTTTACGATCAATATAAAAGAGAATTGACAGCTAAGCATATGTTTAGAAAGATGGATCCTCTTCCAGATGCATGGAAATTGACTGATTGGTGTTTAAATTCAGGTATTCATACAGAAATATTGACAGCTGCAGGTACTGTTAACAGAGAACTTGTAGTTAGAGACAAAATTGAGTGGATAAGAGAACATATCAACCCATATTGGACAGTTATACCTACATTCAAAGGTAGTCAAAAAGCAGCGTTTGCTCATAAAAAAGCTGTTCTGATTGACGATAGAGATAAAAATATAGATTGTTGGGTAGAAGCCGGTGGTATAGGAATACTACATACTACTGCTGACAATACAATTAAACAGTTAAATGACATCATCAACTCAGACTAACACGAAGAACAAGGGAATTATCAAGAGTAAATCCCTTGTTGATCTTCTTGTTAAAAAGACACAATCAAAAAAAGAACTCATTCTTCTTAAGAAGAATCATGAGAATATAGAAAGACAGGAAGAACTAATAGAAGAAATCTCAGCAATTGAGAAATTTCTAAGTAAGCACAGAATTCAAAAATAGTATTAGCATAAATACTAGTTATGAAATCATTTCTACAAACAATTCAAGAAGATACCCCAAAATCCAAGCTTGATAAACTTACCCACATGGTTAAGTATCCGAAGAAACATTTAAAGACTTTAAGTAAACCTTTTCCAGCTTTCGAACATATCAACTTAGAAGATTGGCAATCAATGCCACCACCTTCTAATTCATCTTTACAGACAGTCAATGAAATAAAGTATTTAATTTCTCTAGGTCAGTTAATACAAAAACAAACAGACGATATAGTTATGCATGATACAAGTATCATGAAAGAGTTTAAACTTTACGCTGATGAATATGGTTTAGAAATTGATTTTGATAGAATAAAAGATTTAAGAAGACAAACTGAACCAATTATACTTTCACTTAAAAGACATTATAATAGACCAAGACCGATAGCGATAGCAAAAGAGTTAGGTCTACCACTAGAAACATTCCCATTAAAGACAGCAGGTTCACCCTCATATCCTTCTGGTCATGCTACACAAGGTAGACTAGTATCTTTATTAGTGGCTGATGAAGCACCATTAGAACATAGAAGTAATATTTTAGAAATAGGTAAAAGAATAGGTGAAGGTAGACAAACTGCTGGAGCTCATTATCCTTCTGATACAGAATTTGGTATAAGACTCGGTAATCATTTATATGATATGTCTAAACAAAGTATGGAACCCGATCTAACATTAGAAATGGTTGAATCATTAGAGTATAGTGGTGCTGACGAAAAAGATTTTGCTGTTGATGTTGTAGCTGATATCGATAAACAAATAGGTTCAATTAATGGTGAAGTATCACTAGATCAGAGATCAGGTAGAACTAACAGTAAGAAAATTGGTGTACAAATAATACTCAAACCTAATGAGAGAGTTAAGTTTACTACATTATCTAATGATATTATTGGTAGTGACGAAGACTTATCATTAGAAAGTCCTACAGCGTCAAGAGCAACAAAAGACTTCGCTTTCAAACACAAAGACATAGATAGAAAAATATATGTGACAACGAGACCTGACACTAAACGAGGTGGTGGTGCTACAGCAGATCCAAACGAATTAATGACAGCTGCACTATGTACAATGTCTTCAATACCAACAGTCGAAACAATAGAAGACTTAGATGCTTTAATAGAAGAAGTTAAAAAAGTTATTAAGACTGGTAAAGTTATAGGATATACATCATTTGAAGAACAAGCATTAGAAAATGATTATAGTAATTTAGTTCAAGCTATCTCAGCAGCAGAAGTGATCGCTAAGAAAGGTGGTTGGAAAGGTGCTGACAAAGTATATCTAACAGGTAAAGCTTGGAGTGATGATGTTAAACAATTTCAAGTCACAAAATATGGTATGAAAGATTTCAATGCATCTGATTTTATTATTAAGAAAGGTAATAACTATATTGGTATATCATTAAAGAAAAAGAAATCTGGTACGACAGGTGATCCAACATTAATCAATAAAGGATTTGGTACACTATTAAAAGGTAAAGAATTTGATAAAGTCAGAAAAGATTTAGATGATTCTGCTTATTTATTTTACAGTGGTGTTGTAAAGACTGCTCAAAGATTTCAATTAGCACGACCTAAGATAGCTGTAGATAAAGATGGCAATCCATGGATAAGAAAAGATTTGATGGATAAACTAGGTAAGAATGCTAAGAATTTAAGTACAAGTAACTGGCAATCTTTTGTCACAGCTTTACCAAATGATCTAATTAATTATCAGTTGAAGAAAAATAAATCAATATTCAAACCTATGGCTGATGTTATAGAAAAGAACGCTGACTTATTCGCTGATACACTAATTAGATTGATATTAAAAACTGAATTAAAAGAATTACAGAAAGTAAATTTTGATTTCGCTTTAGTTACAGGTGTAGGTAGAATGTTAAAGAGTGGTCTAGTTATAGAGTCAGGTGATTATCAAGATGTTGATACAATGACTACTAAACTTGATGAGTTATTTAAAACAGGTAAACCATCAATGAAGTTAGATAAAAATAAAACACAAGCGTTTGATAGGGGTTCTACTGCAGCGATGCTACACATGATTTTATCAGTTGGATCAACAGCTGTATGTGATGTGACATTGAGATACAAAGGTAACTTCACATCAGCACCTAGTTTTTTAGCTACATTCTCTAAACAATTTAAAGAAGCTTTGAAAGGTAAATAAATGGAATTTATAACAGAAGCAGCAGGTAAGAATTTGCATTTAGAACATCTTGAAGATGAGATTCTAAACTTCGGTATTGCCGGTGGTCGAGGTGCTATACAGTTTTTACAGTCACTAAGAGATATGTTTCAAGGTGGTTCAAAAAGTAAACTGAATGTGACAGTCAAGTGGGACGGAGCTCCTGCTGTCTTTGCTGGACCTCATCCTGAGACAGGTAGATTCTTCGTTGCTAAGAAAGCATTGTTCAGAAAGAATCAAGATCCTAAACCTTATTATCATACATACGAAGATATTGATGCTGATACAGACGGTGACTTAAATAAAAAATTAAAAGTTTGTTTAGATGAATTTAGTAAACTAGGTATGACAGAGATACTTCAAGGAGATTTAATGTTTACAGACGATACATCTACTAAAACTATCAACGGTGTAAAACATATTACATTTCAACCTAACACAATATTGTATGCAGTTGAATCTGATTCAGAAATAGGTAGAGAAGTACAAAAAGCTAAAGTTGGTATAGTCTGGCACACAACATATAAAGGAGACTCAATAGAAAACTTAAGTGCTTCGTTTGGGGCTAAGATACCTAAGACTTCATCTAGTGTATGGCAAGACGATGCAACATACAGAGATGTATCAGGTAGAGCAACATTTACAGCTAAAGAAACAGTTCAAGTGACTAAGTTATTATCAGCTGCAGGTAAACAATTTCATAGAATTAACTCAGGATCATTCAGTAAGTTTTTAAAATGGCAAGACAGTTTAGGTACATCTGCTGTTGGAGCTGGGTTTAAAACTTATCTAAATACATATACAAGAGCAGGAAAAACATTACCAAAAGGTAAAGATGCTGTTAAACTATATCAAGCACATTTTACTAATTGGTGGAAAAAGAATAAATCAGATAGTCCTGTACAAAATTCTAAACTAAGAGAACACTTAAAAGTAATTAAAAGTTCACTTAAAACATTAGAACAAGTAGTAGACTTCATGAGGTTTTTGATAGAAGCTAAACTAATGATTGTCAAGAAAATGGATTCAGCTAAAGGGATAGCAAAAACATTTGTAAAGACAGACAAAGGATTGAAAGTAGTAGCTCCAGAAGGATATGTAGCTATAGATAGAACGGGTGAAGCTGTTAAAATTGTAGACAAAATGGAATTCAGTTTTAATAACTTTACTGTAGCAAAAAATTGGGACAAGTAATGAAAGAAAGAAAACAACCACAAGATCCTACAGTAAAAGACGAACCAGGTACACAACCTAAAAAGTATTACAAAGGATTGAGTAAGAAAGAAAAAGAAGCACGAGCTAAACATTTTGCTAAAGGTAGTACTGCTCCAGCACCAGGTGATGATGATGCTAAGACTAAACCAAGTAAACATACTTTAAAATTTAAAAAGATGTTTGGTGAAAGTAATCCAGATAAATCATTGAATGACAAGTCTAAGAAGTCAGGTATACCTGTAGGAATACTTAAACAAGTATTCAAAAGAGGTGTAAAAGCTTGGCAGACGGGACATAGACCAGGGACAACAGCTGTCCAGTGGGGTCATGCTCGTGTCAATTCTTTTATTACTAAAGGTAAAGGTACATGGGGTAAAGCCGATAGTGATTTAGCAAAAAAAGTTAGAGCTAAAGAAGAAGTCGAAACAGAAAGTTTGTGGGATAATATCAGAAAGAAAAGAGAAAGAATTAAAAGAGGTTCTGGTGAGAAAATGGGTAAAGACGGTTCAGTATCAAAGAAACAATTTGATACGAGTGTAAAATTTAGTAACAGTCCTAAAGCCGATGCAGCTAGAAAAAGAAAAAACAAAATGAAAGGTAAGGCTAAAAAATGAAAACATTTTTAGAACATATTGACTATGGTCTTTACGAAGGTAAGCATGTACCATTAGAAAGACCAATGGTTGAAGTAACAGAAGAACCAGACAAGCCAATCGGTAAACCTAAGAAAGGTGGATCGAAGAAGTTTTATGTCTATGTTAAAGACGGCGACAAAGTAAAGAAAGTTTCATTTGGAGCTAAAGACGGTGGTGCTAATTTATCAGTTAAATTAACAGACCCAAAAGCTAGAAAAGCATTTGCTGATAGACATAATTGTGATACAGCTAATGATAAATTATCAGCTAGATATTGGAGTTGTAGATTACCGTCATACGCTGACTCTCTAGGATTAAAAGGTGGTGGAAATTATTTCTGGTAAACCATACGAAGACGATGGTGAACTCAGAACATTCTATTCTAGTGTAAATAGTGATGATTTAGTTTGGCATAGAGATTCAGAAGACAGAAAAGTTACAGTATTAGAAGGAGAAGGATGGCAGTTTCAATTCAATGGTAGTTTACCGATAGAATTGATGAAAGACAGAATATTCGAGATACCTAGAGATATGTATCATAGAATAATAAAAGGTAAGACAAAATTAGTCTTACGGATAGAAAAAATATGAACACAAAAGATCAAGACAATTTTTTAAATTTAGCTGTCAAAGGCTTTAAAAATATGGCTAAAGATGTTGGCAAGTTCGATAAAGGACTAGCTAAGTTAGCTAAAGATGCAATGACTCAAGGTAACAAAGGGTATCTTACATTTATGAATTGGTTTCAAAAATTAAACCGAGGTGACAAACTAGCACTTGCTGGTGAACTATCTTATTATACTAAACAAAAAGATAAGACAATAGAAAAAATGTTAAAGTTTAGATTCGAAGAAGTTGAGAAGACATTTAAAGAGATAACAGAAGCTAAAGACAAAGGTGTGACATTCACATTTGGAAGATTCAATCCACCGACTGTTGGACACATGAAGTTAGCAGCTAAGATGAAGTCAGTATCTAGAGGTCATGATGTACAGATATTTACTTCACATACTACAGATAAGAAAAAGAATCCATTAACTAATAAACAGATCAGACAATTTATGAACCCAATGTTACCTAGTGGTATTGATGTTCAGAGAACTGATGCTAAAACTGTATTTGATGTAGTGACAAATTTACATGATCAAGGTTATGAACACATACAAATGGTTGTTGGTTCAGACAGAATTAAAGAATTTAATAATCTACTAAATAAATATAATGGTGTCAAAGCTAGACATGGGTATTATAAATTCAAAACAATTAAAGTTATCTCTGCAGGTGAAAGAGATCCTGACTCAAAAGGTATAGATGGGATGTCAGCTTCTAAAATGAGACAATTAGTTTCTGTAGGTGATGAAAAAACATTCGTTGATTCACTACCTCGTGGGTATAAACTAGGTAAACAATTATACAAAGCTGTACAGAAAGGTATGGGTATTCGTGAAGACTTTCCAGACTTCATGTATGAAATATATAATCCTCAACAACACGAATGGGGTACAGACGCAGGTAGAGAATACGCTCAGAAACATACACCAGGACAATCTGTAGTCAAATATGTTAAAAAGATAAAAGAAGCCGAAGATTTACCGAAAGAAGTTTTACTATACAAAGAAAAAATGTACAAAGAATTAAAAAAAGAAAGAGCAGACTTTGTAAGAAAACATGGTGACAAAGCTGATTCAATCATGCATGCAACAGCTATGAACATGGCAAAGAGGAAATATGGAATCGATTCTTAATTACAAAGAAGAAGACTTAGTACTTGACTTAGATGAAGGTGTCAATGATCCAGGTATATTTAAAGCAATTATTCTAGCAGGTGGTCCTGGTAGTGGTAAATCTTATGTTGCTAAACAACTAGGTCTTAAAAGTTTAGGTCTTATCGTTGTTAACTCAGATAGTTTTTTTGAGATGTTGATGAAAAGAAAAGGTCTTTCATTAAAGATGCCAGAGAATGAAACAGAAGATAGAGAAGCTGCTAGAGTAGCAGCTAAAGGGTTAACAGATAAAAGATTTAAATCATTGATTGATGCTAGAATGGGTATCATAGTTGATTCAACATCTGGTGATCAAGGTAAAACATTTAAAATGTATAGACTGTTAGAACAAGCTGGGTATGATGTTAAAGCATTATTTATTCAAACAGATTTAGAAGTAGCATTACAAAGAAACAATGAGAGAGCTAGAACAGTACCACCGAGAATAGTAGAAAAATCACATCAAAAAGCACAAGTTGTCAAAGGTTATTTAAAGAAACATGGTAAAAGAAATTTTCATGAAGTAGAAAACAATGGTGGTCCGATAGATAAAAGTTTAGCTGGTAAGTTAACAGTATGGGCAAGAAAACATAACAATAACGCATTAGAATGGATAGCAGCTGTTAAAAGAGGTATGGATTCGTCTGTTAGAGAAGACATAAATAATATTACAATGGATAAATTTAAAGAATTTATAGAAATGCAAGAAGCATTAAACATGCAACAAAGACTTGCAAGAGGTCGTGTAGCTAAAAGAACAGCCAAGAAAAGAGCTAGATCAGCAAAGAAAAAAGCTATGAGAATGAAAGGACCTGATGATATGTTGAAGAAAGCAGGTATGATAGCTCGAAATAAAGTAGCTATGAAATTATCAGGTGGTATACCATTAAGTCAATTAACAATATCTCAAAAAATACAACTAGGTAAAAAACTAGATAAGAAAAAGGCTGCCATAGCTAAACTCACAAAAAAATTATTACCGGGTGCTAAGAAAGCTGAACGAGAAAGAATAGGAAAAATAAGAGGTCAATAAATGGCAATACCAACATCTAACATAACAATGAGCGGAATAGCTACAGAGTTAGGTATTTCTACGAGTAACATAAGTCTTAATGATTTAGGTGATCGAATGATTGTTCTTGATCCGGGTAGTAGTAGACAAACATTTACACTAACAGATACAATTACATTAACAACAGATGATACCTCTGTAGCTGCTAATATGAATACAGCTACCCCAAATATGGGTGACTTTGGTGGGTATACTAAAGCTAATCCAATACTATTTAGTAATACAGCTTCTGCATTTGGTCAACATGATGAAACAGCCAATAGTGAACAAACAGTTCAACAAAATGCTTGTTTTGTACCTATCAGACAATCAGTAGGGATATATTGTCAGAGAAGTGGTAATGATCTTGTTTGGAAGGTGATGCGAGGAAATTTTTCATTAAATTCTACTCATAGAAAAGAGAGTAGTACATTTACGAGTGATACAGAATGTGCTAGATTAGCTGGGATAGCTTCAAATACATCTACAACCGTATCTGTAAATTACACATCAGCCTACTTACAAACTGGTCTTACAACATTCGCAAGTTCAGCCATATCAACAGGTAGTACGAGTAGTAATTTAGTCTCATCAAATACTAAAATAGGTTTTGAGTTTAGGATGCTTGGCCAATCTGAAAGTCAAAATCAACAAACGGTGTTACTCGGGTTTAATGTTGATTTTACTGTTTCACATCCAAATCATGTACCAAGAGTATTTAGATTTCCTGTTGCTATGAAAGGAAGATACACAGGAGGGTCTCAAGAAGATTGTTAAAATGTTAAGATTAAGAGAAAAAGAAACTATAATAAGAAACGCTGATGGTGTGACAATAGCTATAGACATTGATCTTGAAATTTACAAAGAACCAGTCAGTATGTATGATGTTCTTGTAAAAGAATTCCCAACAGACGCTGAACCTACAGAAACAATTCAAAGAATAGATTGGGATAAATCAAATAAATTAGAATCAAAAAGACACCAATATCTAATACCAGTTAATAAACAAACAAACAAGCAACTACCATTATCAGGACAAGAATATACAGACTATTATTCTTTAATGGAAGACTGGAGAGAAGCTTATATGCAAGATTCAGATGTAATACGGATACGATCTGAATTATTAGAAAACAACAGAGATCATGACGGTGGGGTCACATCTTAGAGATTATTAAATACATAAATACATTACATTAACGGAGAATATTCAAAATGACAGTTTTTAAACCATTAAGTACTGAAGCTAATTTAGGTACAAATACTGGAGCAGCATCTAATGTAAGTCTAGCGACTACAGTAAGATTATTTAATACAGCAGCTGTTGGAACAGAATATCTAGTAACATTAGAACAAGCTGATGGTACAGATATCGGCACATTTACATTAGACGGACAACAAGAAGCGTTTATTCGTAAAGACCCAACAGATCAACTATTTGCAGCTAACGCTAATGTAGAAGCTGTATCAGTAGCAGTATACGGATAATATTATGAAAGGCACAACAACAGTAACAGACTTCAAAGACTTAAGAAAAGCTATCGAAGAAGTCACAAAAAAACAACCTGCAGAAACTCGCTATCAACAACAAGCGAAGAAGATGGGATATACAAAAGATAAATCTGTTGTTGTAGAACAAACAATATCTGAAAAGAATCTAATGCCAGAGATCGAAAAGATCGTTGACACTAAGGGTGCTAAAAAAGTCAGTGGTGTAATGATTGATATGTTCACTGCATCATTACTTAAAAAAGTTTACAGTAAAGTAAATGACACTAACAAAAAGAAAATGGAAAAAGCTAACATTGATACTCTTGTTGATCTAGCTCATAAATTTATGGGATTAAAAGCATCTCATGAGTTTGATAAAGACCCATTAAAAGGATTCCCATACAACGAAGTTAAAGAATCAATCATGAGTGAAGGTGCTATGAGTGACATGCTTATAGACATTCAACAAGGTGCTACAGCTAAAGAATTAGCTAGAGATTACAAAATGCCTTTGTCAACAGCTAAAGACTTCTTAAAGTCATATTACGGTCAGAAGAAAGGACCAAGAAAAGAATCAGTCAATGAATTCAAAGATGGCCAGAAAATAGTATTAAGTAAACCATTGAGATACAGAGGATCAGTTATTGGTAAAGGTCAAGAATTAACAGTAAAGATGATAAGTGGAATACCACATATTGAACACCCAAAAAACAAAACTTTAAACATACAAGTAAGAGATTTAAAGAAGTATGTTAAAGAAAGTGTTGGACTAGAAGAAGGTACATGGGCTATACCAGACTCAAGAGCAAAATTAAATAGACTCAATCAAGAATTTTTAAAAACTAAGAAGATAGCTAACAGTCCAGCACAAGTTAAGAAATATGCTAGAGGTGTTGATCCTCTATTTGGTGACGATTCATTTAGTGATGATATGTATCTCTTAGAACTTCTACTTAAGAATGAAGAAGAAGCTAGATCAAAATATGGTAAAGGTCCTGGTAGAAATGTATATGCTTTTGCAACATTCAAAGGTCGTAAGATCGAAATGAACAAGGGTATGGACATGAGAGATATTCTAGTTACACATTTAGATGAGTGGATGACTATTAAAAATTACAAAATTATAAGTGTACCTGCTGAATGGTTAGATGAAGGAGTGACACCAGGATTACAAAAGAAAAAACCAGGCAACTTTAAAAAACCTAGAGGTAAGTTTGTTAAGTTTGAAGACAGATTAGATCCTGTTGGTAAAGCTGATGATGATATCGATAATGATGGTGATGTAGATTCTTCTGATAAGTATCTTCACAAAAGAAGAAAAGCAATTGGTAAAGCAATGAAGAATGAAGATAAGACAGAGTTAGAGAAAAAACCTCAATCTGAATTAACACCAAGCGAAAAAGACGAACTCAGAAGAAAGAAAATGAGAGACGCTGAAAGAGCTAAGAATGTAGCGAACATGAAACGATCTCAAGACAAAGCTAACTCACCTGCTGAAAAAGAAAGAAGAAGAAAAGAGAGAGAAAGAAATCTTAGTTCTTTAAAAGGTAAAGAGACATTTAGAGACAGACAAAAAAGATTAGGTAAGTCTCAAACAGAACAGTTACAATCAGATTTTGAAAATGCTCAGAGATCACCATTTAAATTAAAATCTCAAGCTTATCCTAAAGCAGTTGGTATTGATACAGAAGGATTCGGTATAAGACATGCTACTAATCAAGACTTACTAGAAGCATGTGATTCATTCGGTATGATTACAGAACAAGAATTACAGTTAGAACAACTAGAAAAAACATTAGGTAAAGCTGGATTTTTAACATACAATAAAACAGAACTTGATGATATTTTTGAAGATAGAGAAACTCAAAGAATTATCTTAGCTTTAGAATCAGTTACAGAAGATAATCTAGAACCGATCAACTATTCATGGCAAGATATTGATACAGCATTAGAAGAAGAATTAGATGTAGAATTTGTAAAACCTGATGGTATGAAAGCCATAGGACCTGTTCTAAAAATGTGTGAGAATACTTACAATCTTAAAGATAAACACACTGGTAAGTCATTTACATTTAAGTATGCAGGAGAAAACATGAAATCATTTAGTCAGATTATATCTGAAGCAAAATTTCCTAAAAAATTAGTTAGACAAGCTGGTGGGATTGCTTTCGACAAAAGATATGTCGGTGGTAATATGACAGGTGCAGTCAAAGCTATAGAAAAATTAAAGAAAGGATTATCTGATGATCCTAAAGTTAGAGATATGTTAAGATTAGCTAATGAATCATTTAACAATGAATTCTATAATGCATTATCAGAAGACGAGAAAACAGCTTATCAAAAGTTCTTTGCATCAGCACTCAAAAAGTACGGTGTTAGTTCACCAGCTGAGTTAGAAGGTGATAAAGAAAAAGAATTTTATAACTATGTTGATAAGAATTGGAGTGGTAAAGGTGAAAAGAAAGAATCAGTAGAAGAAGGTAAATATACAGAGTATTCTGATCTACTATTGATGAAAGCGAGAATCATTGCCAAAGAAGGACCTAAGTCAGACAAATTACCAGCAGTCAATTCACAAATTAAAGTTGTGATGAAAAGACTGGGTGTTAAAGAAGGTGAAGAAAATCCTTCAAAGATGAAAGTTGACGGTAGAAGAACTAATTTTCGTGAGAAAATGAAAAAACTTGGTTATATCAAGAATAGTTACTAATGATTGATGAAGGTAGAAAAGCTCCTGATATGGGGATGCCGACACAAGCAGGTAATAACTTATTGTATGCTTTAGTTCAAAAAGCTAAAACAGAAAAAGAATTACTCGGCATGATTGATAAGTTAGCACTCAAATTGGGTGGTAAATACAAAGATGCTAAAGATGAATTGATTACTAGAGCTGCGATAGAATTCTTTAACAATAAGGGTAACAAAGGAGAACAAGGCAAAGCAGATCGTAATGTATTTGTTCAGATAAAAGGAGCGGCCGATTTAAGTAGCGGTGGCGAAATAAAACTAGATGATAAGAGCAAAATTAAAATATCAAAAAAGGATGCTCAAAACATCTCTAAAAATTTAGAGAAACAAAAACCTCAACAGAGACTTCAAGTTATTAAAGCGATGTCGAAGAATAAAAGGACATTTCTCAAATTTTTAAACATTCTAAATGTATAAATACATATAGAATTAAAATAAATATCGTAGGAGATAATAAAATGCCACTATGGGGAGCAACAGATGCTGACGAGTCTAAGCCTAAACACTTAACTACAGCACAAAAGAAAGAAGTCTATGCCGCATCTGGTGGTTGGACAATCGAAGCAGGTTCTACAATGACTGGTAACGGCAATACAAGTGCTACACCAGAAGTTTTAGTGGCTATTGGTTCATTGACAACATCATTGGGTTCAGCAGACATAACAGAAATAGAATGGATCACAACAACAGCAGATAAATCTGATGGATTTACTTTATCAGTAAGAGCTAGATTTAACGAAGCAGTTGATGTAGATACAGGAAGTGGAACACCTTACTTAGCAGTAACTAACGGAAACCAAGGTTCTGGTACAGGTCGTGGACCACATAACTTAGCATACGCTTCAGGTACAGGTACTAACGAACTTGTATTCTCACTAGCAATTGGTGCGGCTAACGCAGCTACAAATGCTGATGATGTATTAGTAATCGGTGCTAACGCTATGAACTTAAACTCAGGTACTATTAAAGATGCTGGTACTTCAACGAATGCTACTATTACTAATAGTTCAGCGATTGGAACAGCAGCTGGTTCATTAACAGTTACAGCGTAAATAGGATAAAAAATTATGAAATCTTTTAAAAGTTATATAAGAGAGAGTCATGGATCTGGAGGGATATCAAGTGATGTCCCACCTGATTTTCATAGACTTGATCAAGAAGATGTGAAAACGAGAGTTAATTCATGGTTAGAAGGATGCAACAACATGGAATACATGAGTGTTGAAGCAGCTTTAACACAATTAGCAGGTAAAGTACAACAACTTGGGTTAACATTTAATATGTCAGAACAAGAATTTGGACAAGACGGTTCACTTACTTTAAATGTACATCAGTTCGGTGAGAAATTAGACCCAGCTGAAACTCATGCATTAACACCAACAATACCAGAAGACTTGACTATGACTGTAGAGTACGGATCAAGTGGAAACGGTGGGTATAGAATATCAGCTAAATTGAACTAGTTTTCGTAAGTACTATATACTTACATGATGGATATATTTGAAGAACTCAACGAGGAGAATTTTACTCTTTTCGCAATAAGACACTATGACAACCCTCAATGTACTTCTACAGAAGAATTCTATGAGGACATTAGAAGATTTAGATATCTTAAAAGACTTCTAAAACGATACGCCAAGTCAGGTGAACTACGAGAACGATTGATTCTTAATCATCTTATTGTGTTGAGTAATCTGTTTGGTGTAGATAACACACTTAAAATGTTAGAGTTCAAACTAGAAAAAGAATTCTGGCCTATATTAAAGACTTGTCTTTTGTACTTAGGTTATATTGATGAAAATTGGAAACAAGATATTCCATTAGACGAAGAAGTAACAAAACGAATGAGAGAAATATAAATGGCAAGTAGAGCTATAGATACAGTTATCACTTTTAGAGTACTCAAACTCTTAACAACCAAATGGGAAGATCAAGAAGCATTCAAAGCAGGTATCATTGATGCTAACGGTAAGAGAATCAAGTCAGTTAAAGTTAACACAGCAGAACTAAAACAATCATACACATTTCTACATAGACTAGTATTCAATCTTAAAAGACTAATCGAAATGTTACCATTGGGTAAAAATAGATTGGCATCATACGCTGCAGCGTTATTTCTAATTAAAGAACATTGTGAACTTTCTGGTACACAATTAGATAAAGAAGTATTCAAGTATCTAAAAGAGGGTGAGTTTTTACCTGATGATTTACTTGAAGAATTTGCACCTATAAAAAAACTAGAAACAGAAAAAACATTTCATCTTAAACGAAACATGATAATAGATGAAGAATCAGATGCTGAAAGAGGAGACACACTTATTCATTCAGGTGCAAAACCTGTAGGTAAAGTATATGGAGTACCTCTTTTTCGCATGTATAACATAGATAAGAATCAAATGATGATCTGTTCAGGTCATGATTTAAGATAAACACGGAGTATATTATGGATATCAACAACTTAACCCTACCACAAGCACCATTCGATCCAGTCGATACAACAGAACTTTTTAAAGACAAGAAAGTCATATTGTTTGGATTGCCTGGAGCTTTCACACCGACTTGTTCAACTAAACAATTACCTGGATATGAAGAAATGTTCAGTAAGTTTCAAGAGAAAGGTATACATGAAATCTATTGTGTTTCAGTCAATGACGCTTTTGTAATGAGTAAATGGTTTAAAGATCAAGAAGTTTTAAATGTTAAATGGTTAGCTGACGGATCAGGTCTACTAACTGATAGATTAGGTATGTTATGTAAGAAAGACAATCTAGGATTCGGTGTAAGGTCTTGGAGATACGCGTGTGTTATAAATAATGGTATAGTAGAACAAATGTTTGCCGAAGAAGGTAAATGTGATAATCATACAGAAGACCCGTATGATATATCTTCACCAGAAAATGTCTATGAGAAATTATAAGAAAGAGTACGAGAATTATCATTCAAGACCTGAACAAAAACTCAGACGAGCAGCTAGAAATGCTGCTAGAAGATCAATGAAAGATGTACCAGAAGATAAAGATGTACATCATAAAGATAATAACCCACTAAACAACGACAAGAAAAACTTATCAGTAGTTACTCAAAACTACAATCGAAAAGAACCAAGACTTAGAGAAAAGAAACTCAAAGAATGGAGTGAAGCTGTAGATGTACAAAAAGCTTTAAAGAAAGTCAAAGGTATATCTAAAAAACAACTACAAATGTTACAAACACTACCACAATCAGCTTTAGTACAAATGGTACAACAGTTGTCTGGTCTAGTCATGGGAGAGGTAAAAGAGTATATGGATAAATGGGAAACACAAAATGAAAGTTTATGGGCGAACATTCGTAAAAGAAGAGCTGCAGGTAAACCAAAACTTAAACCAGGTCAAAAAGGATATCCTAAAACATTAGATGTCGGTGAAGATGCTGTAAGTAGAGCTAAAGAACGAGCTGATCTAAAAAGAAAACATGACAGAGAAAAAGAAGCTGAGAAGAAAGCTATCGCCGCAACAAAAAATGAAGATATGGGTACTGTTACAGGACCTGCTATAGCTGGTACAGGTGATGATTCATCTACAGTTGTAGTCAAAAAAAGAAAGAAAATTTTAAGAAGAATTCAAGACATGGCAAGAAAAAGATGAAGAACTTTTTTGTAAAGATTAAAGATTTCTTTGTATGGGTGTTCTTACGATTTATGCGTCTTTTCGAAGACCATAAATATCTTCATGTAACTAAAACTGAATATAACTCAGAAGGTGAAGTTGTAGATGTTATAGTTAGAAGTTTTACAGTAAGAAAGTTTTATAAATGTGCACCCAAACACATGAGATTTAAAACTTATGACGGTACAATGGTTGAACTAAAATCAGCCTCACCGATGGATTATATGACAGAAACAATAGTCGGAGAAGTTAAACATTACGATAGAACTTCAAAGATGTCAAAAATACAGGAGATGAAATGAGTGTAGAAAGAATAATAGCAGACAATTTAGGAATAAGTGAATCAGAAGTTACTGATAACAAAACTTTTATTGAAGACTTAGGTGCTGATTCATTAAGTATAGTAGAGATCGTTATGGGTGTTGAAGAAGAATTCGATTTAGAAATACCTGACGAAGATACTGATGCGTTAACAACAGTTGGTCTACTCAAACAATACATTTCGGATAATTCATAATGGAAATATTACAAAAAGTAAAAGATTGGCATGAAAATATTCTTAAAACAATGATGGATACATTAGACTTATCTATGTACAGTGCTTTGTGGATTTCATTTTTTAAAGGTGTGTTAGTAGTTCTATTACTACAATGGATATTTTAAAATGCAACAGTTCTTTATAGCGATAATATTAATCTTAGGATTAACTTCATGGTGGTTGTACTCAGAAAATCAAGTACTAACTATGAACAACATGCAGTTAGAAGTTGCAATCAAACAACAAGAAGAAGCCATAACAGCGATTAAAGAGAGTTATGAGAAACAAGGTAAAGCCTTGAATCAGTTATCTTCAAAGAACGCTCAGATAGAAGCTGAGATGAACGGATACTTGGACATATTTAGAAGACATAATCTAAATAAACTAGCGATAGCGAAACCGGGTATGATTGAGAAACAAGCCAATGATGCTACATCAGCGGTTTTCAGGAGTATAGAAAATGATAGCAAAGAGCTCGACAGTCTGGACGACCCTACTAGCGATATCAATCCTAACAATTAGTGGGTGTAGTACATTCGGAACGAGATTAATTGAAACCTCGTCTAAACCTATTGAAATTGATATCATTCAACCAACAATGCCAAGAAACATTGATCTTAAAGATCCGAAGTGGCATGTAGTTTCTTCAAAGACAATAGCTAATCCTTGTGTCAAAGATCAAGAAGGTAAAAGACCTAAGATGGATCACCCTGATGGTCTATTGAATGATAAAGGTAAAGTCATTAGAGTATGTAAACTAGGTAAAGAGAATAATTGGCCTGAAGGATACACATACTTAGATAAATTCATAGATGATGTTAAGAAACAAAATAGTGGTGATGTAGTATTCTTCGCTATAACTACAGAAGACTATGAGTTAATGTCATATAACATGCAAGAACTCAGAAGATACATTCGAGAAGTACAAGAAGTAGTCGTGTATTATCGAAGTGTAACCATCAACGACAAAGACGGATACGCCGGAGAAGTCAAAAAGAAATAACCTTGACATATACGAGTATGCTAGTATAATAAGTAGTATACATTATGTTTTGGGTTGATAAGAAATATTTACGATTAGTTAGTTCTAGGTTTAGAAACGCCAAGTGGAAAACCGAAGAACTACTTAATCATTCGTGTCCGTATTGTGGTGATTCAGAGAAGAATCAACATAAGGCACGAGGATATCATTTCAAACTCAAAGAGACATTCGTTTACAAGTGTCATAACTGTTCTATCTCTAAAGCTTTCAGTAAGTTTTTAAAAGATCACGACACTAAACTTTACAATGAGTATTGTGTAGAGAAGTTCTATAAGAAAGAACCTTCGTTTACAAGTGTCATTGAAAAGACAACAACACCTGTATTCAAAGACGACCCACTAAAGAAAGTGGGTTGTGTCTCAGCTTTAGATAGTCAAGTATCAATAGATTATCTGAACCATAGAAAGATTCCGAAGCACAGATGGGATGAACTTTACTTTATTGAAAATTGTCAATCTCTAAGTTCTTTGGATTATAAGTATAAAGATAGAGTGTTTGGAAACGACCCAAGATTAGTTTTACCTTTCTATTCAAGACAAGGTAAACTAGTGGGAGTTTCAGGCAGGGCTCTGAATAACAATAAACTTAGATATCTAACACTAAAATTTGATGATCAAGAATCTCTCATCTACGGCTTACGAACAGTCGATTATAATAAAAAAGTTTATGTTACAGAAGGTCCAATTGATAGTCTGTTTCTTCCGAACTCAATTGCAGTCGCTGGTAGTGACTTCTCAAAACTAAAATCGATAGTACCGACAGAACAAGCTGTGGTCGTTTTCGATAACGAGAGAAGAAATCCACAACTGCATAAACTTATGGGTCAAGTTATCGAAGACGGATTCGAAATCTGTTTTTGGCCAAAGACTATAAAAGAAAAAGATATCAATGATATGGTATTGAATGGTTTGTCTTCTGATATTATAGAAGACATTATTAATAAGAATAAATTTTCAGGGTTGTCAGCAAAGATGGCTTTGAGCGACTGGAGTAGAAGTGGTTGAGAGTAGTGAGACAAGAATCGTAAAGAGAAGCGGTGAGTTAGAAGAAATAAGTTTAGATAAAGTACATAGAATGGTAGAGGCAGCTTGTAAAGATGTCTCTGGTGTATCAGCATCGTCTGTAGAGATGAATTCTGGTTTACAATTTTATGATGGAATGACATCAACAGAGATACAGAGTATTCTCATTAAATCAGCGGCCGATCTGATTAGTTTGGAAACACCAAATTATCAGTTTGTAGCAGCTCGATTGTTGTTGTTTCAAATTAGAAAGAGTGTATTTAACACTAAATGGAAAGATTCAAAGATTTATCCACCATTGAAAGATATCGTTACACGAAATATAAATCATAAAGTGTATGACGAAGAACTTATCACATATTATAGTGATGAGGAGTGGGATAAATTAGACAGTTATATGAAACACGATAGAGATATGTTGTTTACATACGCTGGATTAAGACAAGTAGTTGATAAGTATCTTGTACAAGACAGAAGTTCTGGTAAGATATTTGAATCACCTCAATATATGTATATGTTGATATCAGCTGTTTTGTTTAAGAACTATCCGAAAGACAAGAGGTTATCTTATGTCAAAAGGTATTACGAAGCTGTTTCAACATTTAAAATCAATATTCCAACCCCTATCATGGCTGGTATTCGGACTCCTCTTAGGCAGTTTGCTAGTTGTGTATTGGTTGATTCTGATGATTCTCTTGACAGTATTTTTA